>JAEEGI010003195.1_pt1 | contig 39191 bp, 36 predicted proteins | sample 8958751 | NCBI WGS metagenome assembly JAEEGI01 (sample SAMN16246545, study PRJNA631951) | gut metagenome | biome: gut microbiome; feature: rumen; material: KS-attached | host: Bos | place: Iran: Karaj | collected 2018-10 | reverse complement strand
CCTTATGAAAGAACAGTATTTTGCAGACAAGAACCGTTACGACAACGGTATGGAATACGAGCGCTGCGGGCGCTCAGGTGTCTTACTGCCTAAGGTGAGCCTCGGCTTCTGGCACAATTTCGGAAGCGTCGATCCCTACGAGCGCAGCCGTGAGATTACCCACTATGCCTTCGATCACGGCATCACCCATTTCGACCTGGCCAACAACTACGGTCCCGTCTATGGCTCAGCCGAAGAGACGATGGGACGACTCATGGACGAGGATTTCCGTCCCTATCGCGATGAGCTCTTCATCTCCTCAAAGGCTGGTTACGACATGTGGCCTGGACCTTATGGCAACTGGGGCAGTCGCAAATACCTGATGGCTTCGCTCGATCAGAGTCTGAAGCGCATGAAGATTGATTATGTCGATCTCTTCTATAGTCACCGCTACGACCCTGAGACCCCACTGGAAGAAACGCTGCAGGCACTGGTGGATATTGTCCGTCAGGGCAAGGCGCTCTACGTAGGTATCTCGAATTGGCCGCTCGAACCGCTGAAGTTTGGTTATGAGTATCTGAAGGCTCACGATGTTCCTCTGCTTATCTACCAGGGACGTCTGAATATGCTCGATCGCAAGCCACAGGAAACAGGTATCACCGACTTCTGTGCAGAGAAGGGTATTGGCTTTATCGCCTTCTCACCTTTGGCTCAAGGACTGCTAACAGATCGCTATCTGCAGGGTATTCCTGCTGATAGTCGTATGGCTAAGGAAAAGTTCTTGAAGAGTTCGATGCTGACTCCCGAGTTGCTGGCTCAGCTGAAGCACTATAATGAGGTGGCCCAGAACCGCAACGAGACACTCGCAGAGATGGCGCTCGCCTGGATTCTCCACCAGAAGGCCGTCACTTCTGTACTGATTGGTGCCAGCTCTACGGCTCAGCTCGAGAAGAATCTGAAATGTGTCAGTGCAGCCCCATTCGATGAGACTCTATAAGAGAAACTCTTATAGCTGTTGCTTCCACTCTTTATAGTGCTTGATGGCCGACACCAGCTGATCGTCTTCTTCTGGTGTGCGGGCCGTCACGCGGAAGCAATGATGATCAAGCCCTCTGAAGTTCGAGGCATCACGAATCAAAATGCCATAATGGTCTATTAGCCATTTCTTCAGTTCCTTTGTATCGCCGAAATCTGTATTTACCAACATGAAATTGGTGCTGGTCTCCATCACCATCAGTCCTTCTATCTCCGACAATTTCCGACGCAGGCGCTGTGCTTCTTGCAGATAGGCCCGAAGATCGGGAATCATCTGAGGCTGGTTCTTGAGCAGATATTTGCCTGCCTCGATGGCAAGGGAGTTCACCGTCCAGGGTTGACGGATATTACGCAGACGGTCGATAATAATCGGTGAACTATAGATATATCCCAGACGCAGACCAGGAATGCAGTAACTCTTGGAGAGTGAGCGCAAGATCATCACATTATAGCAGTCCAGCACTTCACAAGGTTCAAGCATGGGCTCAAGCGTATAGTCGGCATACGACTGATCTAAGACAAAGAGGTAACGGGGATGCTGTCTGACGATGCGATTAACCAACGGCTTGAGCAGCACATTACCTGTAGGATTATTCGGATTACAAATCCAGTACAGACGGTCTTTGGGCAACACATCGAGTTCATCTGTTTTCTCATAGGATATCAGATGGCCAAAGGCCCTACAGGCATCAGCATACTCATTGAACGTAGGTTGTGGGATAACTGAGGCCCACCCCTTGTATAACTGGGCAATTAGATAGATGGCCTCAACAGCACCGTTAGTCACCAATAGCGTATTCTCGGGCACCTTCAGATGGGCGGCCAATAAGCGCTCCAACTCGTGGGGCTCTGGTTCCGGATAATGCCCGACCACATCGAAATGCTGCATCAAGTGATCCTTCAGGCCAGAGAGATCTGCCCCTGAATACACGTTCGAACTGAAGTTCATCTTCAGTTTGTCGCCGTATTGGAATATGTCATCACCGTGTCCGTCTAACATAAGATGTGTTTTGTTATTGTGTATTGCGAAGAATCCTGATAGCCAGCGTCTCAGGGTCGAAGGTGATGCCCTTACGCTCGATAAACTTACCAAGTGCACCTTGCTGTGCCAACTGTTGGGGAGAGCCGATGGTCACACCCTCCTCTCGGGTCATCAGCCAGATGGTATCGGCCAACTGCAGAGCCAGTTCTACATCATGGGTGGAGAGGAAGATGGTCTTACCTGCCTGAAGACTGATATGTCTCAACAACTGCAGCACTTCCACCTTACTGGGATAATCGAGAAAAGCCGTCGGCTCATCGAGATAGATCACTGGTGTCTGCTGAGCCAGCGCCTTGGCAATCATCACCTTCTGACGTTCGCCATCGCTCAGTGTGTGAATCATCCGCCGACTCAGCTCCTCAACACCCACTTGGGCTATCGACTCATCGACAATCTGAAGGTCGTCTTTCGAATACGAGCCCCAGAAGCCGGTATAAGGCGAACGCCCCAGACTGACGAGTTCGCGAACCGTCATATTCCTGACGTCGGGCTTCTCGGTCAGTACGACACCTATCAGTCTGCTCAGCTCCTTATCCGTATAGTCTGAAATCTCGCGACCCTCGATCAAGATCTCACCCGCCGTCTTCGGCTGAAAGGCAGAGAGGGTACGCAGGAGTGTCGATTTGCCTATACCGTTGGCACCAAGCAGACAGGTGAGTTCTCCGCTGCGGATAGCCCCATCGATATGTTCTGCCACCTGACGAACGCCATGTTTCGTCTGATAGCCGATGCCGAGATTCCTGAGTTGTATCGTTTCGTTATTCATCGTTGGTTGCAAAGGTAATACTTTTTATGAAAACAGCGGCAAATTTTCAAATAAATGTGAGATAAGTATCTTCAAGCCGATCACTATGAGGATGATGCCCCCCAATAGGGCTGGCTTCAGACGACGGGCGATGCTTCTGCCGAAACGCACTCCGAACAGATAGCCCACCACACTGAAAACGAAGGATACGACACCTATTACTATAAGAGGTACAATCAGACTGGCAAGCGAGTGATAGCCGATACAGGCAAACGAGATACCTACGGCCAGCGCATCGATGCTGGTTGCTACAGCCAGCAGCAACTGAACCCGAAGACTCTTCGGATTGAAGCTCGGCTCCTCCTCGTCCTCAAACGACTCCTTGATCATCTTGCCACCAATAAAAGCCAGCAGGCCGAATGCTATCCAGTGATCGACGGCCTCTAACTGCTCGCTGAAATGGCTCGTTGCCAGCCAACCGATAAGCGGCATCAGCGCCTGAAAGCCACCAAACAGGAAGGCCAGACGCAGAATCAGTCCCCACAGATGGCGACGGATCATGACACCACTCACGATGGAAACCGTAAAACAGTCCATCGCCAGAGCCACTGCCAACATCCAGATATCTATCGAATTCATGATTGTATCTTAATACCTCTTTCTGACACTTTGTGTGTGCAAAGATACAAATAAATAAGAATTTGTCATCATTATTCTCAGGAAATTTGTATCTTTGCCACAAAAATGAAACATCAATAGCCCAAAACCAATATGAGGAAGAAAATCTTATTCTTTGCATTACTCGTAGCCAGCGCGCAGACTGCATTGGCCGAGCAGGTCACAATCCAGACCAAGAACACGACGATGGTTCTGAACGTGGACAAGGGGAAGCAACCCCAATACGTGTATTATGGTGCCAAGTTGAGCGATGCCGACTTGTCGCACATGCAGATGCCTCGTGGCGGCAGAATGGATGCCTACCCCGCCTATGGCATGAACTGTCCTGCAGAAGCCGCTCTCGCCATGCGTCATGCGGATGGCAACATGTCAACAGAACTCTTTGCTACTGGTGAGGTCAAGAAGGATGGCCAACTGACGTGTATCCCGATGAAGGACCCCGTCTATCCCGTCACCGTCAACCTCTGCTTCAAGGCTTATCCTGAGGAGGATATGATCGAGACCTGGACAGAAATCCAGAACGGTGAGGCCAAATCTGTCACACTGACGCAGTTTGCCTCCGTCTCCCTGCCTATCCGTCGTGGCGACGTGTGGCTCTCTCATTTCTATGGCTCTTGGGCCAACGAGGCGCGTCTCGTAGAGGAGCCGATCCTGCCTGGCGAGAAAGTCATCAAGAATAAAGACGGTACGCGCAACTCTCATACCGACCATGCTGAGGTGATGTTCTCGCTCGATGGCAAGGGACGTGAGAACAGCGGTAGCGTGATTGGTGCGGCACTCTGCTATAGCGGCAACTTCCAGATCAAGATTGATACCGACGATACGGAGTATCACTATTTCTTCGCTGGCATCAACCCCGACAACTCTGAATATCACCTGAAGAAGGGCGAGACCTTCGTTACACCTAAGGTGGCTCTCAGCTTCTCCAAGTGCGGACTCTCTGGCGTATCGCGCAACTTCCACAAATGGGGTCGCCAGTATATGCTCGCTCACGGCAACAAGGAGCGCAAGATTCTGCTGAACTCATGGGAGGGCGTCTATTTCGATATCAACCAGCAGGGTATGGACCAGATGATGGGCGACATTGCATCGATGGGTGGCGAACTCTTCGTGATGGACGACGGTTGGTTTGGAGAGAAATATCCCCGTAAGACTGACAACAGCTCGCTCGGCGACTGGAAGGTCGATAAGAACAAGTTGCCTGAGGGTATCGAAGGACTGCTGCGCGATGCCAAGAAACACGGCATCAAGTTCGGCATCTGGATTGAGCCCGAGATGTCAAACACCGTCAGCGAACTCTACGAGGCTCATCCCGACTGGATCGTGAAGGCTCCCAAGCGCGAGCCCGTCTTAGGCCGCGGAGGCACACAGGTGGTGCTCGATATGTCGAATCCTAAGGTGCAGGACTTCGTGTTCTCTATCGTCGATGAGCTCATGACCAAGTATCCCGAGATCGAATATATCAAGTGGGATGCCAACATGCCCATTCTGAATCACGGCTCACAGTATCTGACGATGAACGACCAGAGCCACCTCTACATCGAGTATCATCGCGGGTTCGAGAAGGCCTGCCAGCGCATCCGTGCAAAGTATCCCGACCTCACCATCCAGGCCTGTGCTTCTGGTGGCGGACGCGCCAACTGGGGTGTGCTGCCTTACTTCGACGAGTTCTGGGTGAGCGATAATACCGATGCCCTACAGCGCATCTATATGCAGTGGGGCACCAGCTACTTCTTCCCTGCCATCGCTATGGCCTCTCATATCTCGGCAACGCCTAACCACACCGTCTTCCGCACCACTGCCATGAAGTATCGCATCGATGTGGCCATGAGCGGACGTCTGGGTATGGAGATTCAACCCAAGAACATGAGCGACGATGAGAAGACCCTCTGCCGGCAGGCCATCAAGGAGTATAAGCAGATCAGGCCCATCGTGCAGTTCGGCGACCTTTACCGCCTTGTCTCTCCTTACGACAAGAAGGGTCTGGCCTCGCTGATGTACGTCAATGATGACAAGTCGAAGAGTGTCTTCTTCTGGTGGAAGACTGAGTCGTTCCAGAACGAGCACTTGCCTCGCGTCAAGATGGCTGGACTCGATGCCAATAAATTATATAAGGTACACGAGCTGAACCGCATCGATCTGAAGCCGATGGATATCGAGGGACAGACCTTCAGCGGAGCCTACCTGATGAATCACGGCCTCGAAGTGCCTTACCGCAACGAGCCCGAGTGGTCGAAGAAGAACGACTGGTCGAGCCGCGTCATCCTGCTCGAAGCACAATAAGAAGAAATATATGAACAAGTCGCTGTCGATACTGTTCTGCTGGCTGACGGCATTGCCACTGATGGGACAAGCCTCGAAGGCTCCCATCGGGGGCGATGCTTCGTCGTGCCCTATTCTCGAGGTAGAGACACTACAACTGCCCGACCTGAACATTGCCCGAGGAGGCCATCAGGTGTTCTGCGTCAATGGCGAATATGTCGTGGCTGGAGGTCATACCAACGGATTCGTCCCTACCCCGACAGCCGAATACTTCAAGGATGGTGAGTGGCATCTGATGCAGATGACCTACAGTCATGATTTTGGTGTCTCAGCCAAGCTCAAATCTGGAAAGGTGCTGATAGCTGGAGGCTGCGAACAGCCTTCAGGCATCGGACAGACCTATAATGCTGAGCTTTACGACCCTGAGACGCACACCTTCAGAGGCTTCGGCATCCTGCAGCGCAAACGCACCTGGTCGTCAGCCCTCGAACTCGATAGTGGCGAGGCGGTCATCGCTGGCAACTGGTATCATAACGATGGCATCGAGATGTTCTATGAGGCACAGAGCGCCAAGGGCGACCATCAGTACCGGCAGAGCTTCAACTTTATCAGGGATGTGGCCACACAGCGTTCAACCCCAACCATCTTGCGCATCGCAAACGACGATGCCCTGATCTTCGGACCCTATGGCATCAGGGGCGACACAGTGAAAACGGCCTATGCCTATCGGCTGAAAGGCGACTCCGTGCATATCCCCCTCTTTGACACTTGGCAACCGATCAGCATTGGCTGCCGTCAGGCTGATGCCAACTTTATCGGCGACGAGTCTGTAGGCGACTTTACGTCCTTAGTGCCCGTCAAAGACAGTACAGGCCAAGTGGCTATCGTGCGTTTCAGCGGCACTGAGGCCACACTGCTGCCAACAGCCTGCCCCATTCCGATGATGTGCAAGGGCGACAGCATTGTCTATTTCAATATCACAGCCGACCGTCAGGCTGGCAGGGCTTACCTATTCGGAATCAGCAAGAATTACCAGACGCTACAGGAGGAGGCCTATACCTACATCCTCAGCATCGACTATGCGCACGATTCTGCCAACGGAGCGCCCATCACGCTCTATTATACCGAGCCGCTCGAATTCATACCCGACTTCAGTCCGATACTGACACCCGAAGGCCATCTGCTGATAGCTGGCGGACTGGGCAACGGCAGCAATTTCACGCCAACCGACAATGCCTATCTGCTGCTGGTCGGAGATCAGCCTGTCTCCATACAGAAGTCTCATGCCCATCTGTGGCTCATCCTTTGGCTCGTGATCGGAGCCTGTCTGTTAGTCTTTGCCGGCATATACCTTTATAAATATATAAGGAGGAGACGTCAGACGATCGTTCGGGAACAGCCGATAGACTTGACCATCCTGCAAGATGGCTCCGACGAGGAATTGATGGAGCGCATCCGTGAAACGATGAAGTCGAGAAAACTGTTCCTCAACAGTAATCTGAAAGTGGCCGACCTGGCTGCCCTGCTGGGCACCAACAGCCGTTACGTCTCTCGATGCATCAACGTCTGCGAGAACCGCTCGTTCTCCGATTTTGTCAACGACTATCGCATCGAGTATGCCAAACAGTTGATGATCAAGCACCCCGAAATGAAGGTTGGCAGCGCTGGTACAGCCTCTGGATTCTCGAGCGAGCAGACCTTCTTCCGCATCTTCAAACAGGCAACAGGTCAGACACCTGGCGACTGGCGGAGCAAGTTATAACCACCCTGAAATCGGGCATTCGACTCACATTTTCTGCATTTGTGAGTCGATTTTCTTAATATATGAGTCTTTCTTCAGTACTTTTCCTTATTTTTGCGACATGATTATTAACCAACAAACCGATAAATGCAAAAAGAAGAAAGTATCAATAATCGCGTCAAGCTCTATCCTGACGGGAAATACCGATGGATCTATGAAGTGCCGATGCTCAAGAATCCCAGTATCATCATCGACGTATTTAAGGTGGTGGGCATCAGTCTGGGCATCGTGTGGCTTTTCATGGTGCTGCTGAGTGTCTATGATGGTGATTTCTCGCTCGAGTCACTGTTAGACACCTCGATGATCTTCGTCGGACTCATGCTCGTGTTTGCAGTCATCGTCTTCCTGGCCTATGTCATCCTCGCATGGCACTATGGCTGGAAATACGTGGTGCTGTTCACGATGGATAAGAGTGAGATTGTCCACCAGCAGATGCCCTATCAGGTTAAGAAGGCTCAGGTCTTAGGAGCGCTGGCCGCCATGATTGGTGGAGCCGCTGGCAATTTAGGAATGGTGGGAACGGGCGTGCTGGCCGCTTCACGCACCACATCCACCTCAACGCTTGTCCGAGTAAACAGGCTCATCCCCGTCCGTCGGATGAATCTCATCAAAGTCAACCAGAAGCTGCACAAGAATCGCATCTACGTGCCCGATGAAGATTTCGACTTCGTTTACGACTTCCTCTGTCAGCAGTGCATCAACGCTAAAGATTAAAACCCGCTCATGAACATCAGACACATTACATGGTTTTCGCTGGCAGCCTTGCTCCTGACGGCCTGCGGTTTCGGACGTCCTCAGATCAATGGCGGCGACTCTGATCAGCCCATTATGGACGGATGGACCTACGAAGAAGCTGCCGAGTACTGGCTGGGCTCAGTGCTCGACGATGAGCACGCACTTGCCGCAAACGGCAAAGCCCAGTGGCTCACACCCGACTCGCTGGCTCGTCTCACAAAAGGTCATGTCAACCTCAGTCTGCCTGTTCACGATAGTCAGCCCTTGCCTCGCTGGGGTGTTACCTACCGTCAGGCTCGTACGGGCGGATACATCACGTTCCGCGACTCGGCTTCCACTCACCCGCTGGTCAGTGGCGACATATTGCAGAGCGTCGGCATGATCAGCTATCATTTCCAAGACAACCAGCTCCCCCAGGTTACAGATTCCACCGCCTATATGCAAAGTCGTGGAAAAGGCCTGTTCACCGCGTTCTGGTTAAGCAAGGTTCGCACGCGCCAGAAAGACGGCTCCTGGATTATCGAGCCTAACGAAGGTGCCAAGTGGTGCCCCTTTGTCATCAGCGTCTATCCCGGTGGCGACAGTCTCTTAGTAAGTCGCGGGCTGAAACCCGTTGAGGTCTTTGTAATTATTCACCAATAAAACTATAATACAATGAAACATTTCAAATTAGAACGTTTAGTGTTGTTAGCATTGATGCTACTTATTTCAGTAGCAACCAAAGCTCAAAGTCAGGCTCCTTTAAACATGAAGGGTTACAGAGGGAATAACGGCAGCGTATATACCTTCCAAGTTACTGGCAAAACTAGTGGCAGAATATGGGGCGGTAGCGACAATGTCTATACAGACGACTCAGAAATAGCTACGGCAGTCGTTCATGCAGGAGTGCTCAGTGCAGGACAGAGCGGCACTGTGAGAATTAAGATACTTTCTGGCCGCAGCAGCTATCCTTCACTGTCGCGTAATGGTGTGAAATCCATACAATATGGTTCATGGGATGGAAGCTATCAGATTCTGGGTGGGAACGCTTCATCAAGCAGTTCATCCTACTCCCAAAACACACCAACTCCGTCTAACGCAAGGGTTGCTCCTTTAAACATGAAGGGCTACAGAGGGAATAACGGCAGCGTATATACCTTCCAAGTTACTGGCAAAACTAGTGGCAGAATATGGGGAGGTAGCGACAATATCTATACAGATGACTCTGAAATAGCTACGGCAGTCGTTCATGCAGGAGTGCTCAGCGCAGGACAGAGCGGTACTGTGAGAATTAAGGTCCTTTCTGGGCGCAGCAGCTATCCTTCATTGTCGCGTAATGGCGTGAAATCCATGCAATATGGTTCATGGGATGGAAGCTATCAGATTCTGGGTGGGAACGCTTCATCAAGCAGTTCATCCAACACCCAAAACACACCAACTCCTTCTAACGCAAGGGTTGCTCCTTTAAACATGAAGGATTACAGAGGGAATAACGGCAACGTATATACCTTCCAAGTTACTGGCAGAACTAGCGGCAGAATATGGGGAGGTAGCGACAATGTCTATACAGACGACTCAGAAATAGCTACGGCAGCCGTTCATGCAGGATTAGTTAGTCCAGGTAACACGGCAATCATCAAAGTAACAATCCTCCCAGGCCGTAGTAGTTATCCTTCACTGTCGCGTAATGGCGTGAAATCCATACAATATGGTTCATGGGTTGGAAGCTACAAATTATCACGATAGAATTCGATTGAAGCATAATCGCATCGTTTAGATACACGACATAAAACGAAAGAGAACGGGAGCCGGAACCAATCCGACTCCCGTTTTCCCTGTTTCCCCGTTTCTCATGGGTATAAGAATCCTGTGCATCTTAAAAAAGGTGAAAAGGAATGTACTGATTATAGGATTTCTATTATAGAATTTGTATAATCGGAATATTGTGTCTATTTCTGCACAAAAACAAATCACCCTCGCTGTCATCGGTGTCATCGTCAGCGGTGTCATCGTCAGCGAGCCGTAACATCGAAGGGGCGAATCCGTAATTTCGAAAGGGAGGATACGTAATCTCGTGATGGATGCGATTTCGGGGGAGAGTGTCATCGCTGTCATCGTCATCAGGAATTGCTTGTTAGAACGAACACGAGGCCTGCAGGAATGCAAGCCTCGTGTTTCTTTATAGCCAGTCGTGCAACTATTCCATTTCCATCAATTCAACCGTTCCATTCCTTGGGTCATCTTTACCATACCATTTAGTTACGGCATTGTATGCGATTCCATCGATGATGACTTTGAATTTGATTTTCTCAGGAGCCCATAAACCCCAAGTTGGGAATTTCACGTTATCCTTAGTAATAGCCTCTCCGCCGATGGTACAATTTTTGAAGTTCAGCGTGAACGTCAAATCCGAGTTTTCAAGGCCTTCTATGTCCTTATCATTGTAACGCACGTCAGTCCAGTAGCCCCCAGGTTCTCCACCTGCCACTTCCTTATTCGGAACACCTTTTTCATCTAAAAGTGCTTGAAGATCTGTATAATCATAAACGTGCATCCAAGCATCGGGGGCTGCAGGATCAATCCCCTCCTCTAAAGCTAGATAATGAATAACGGCATCTTTAAATTTGTTTGCTTGTAGTACAAACTGTGTCTTGCTGTTCTCAAATTTGCAGTTTTCAAAAGTGAAAGTCTTACTACTGGTCTCACTATCAACGAAATTGATTACCAAGTTGGCAACGTTTTGATATAGTTCTTCAACATCGTGTATTTCGTTTGCAATCGTGAAATTCTTAACCAATTCCGTATTTGTGCCAAAGTAAGCGAAATACTCATCTTCAGGACTTAAGCCTGCTCTGGTGTGAAGCCTGTTGTTGCCTTTGCCCTCAATATTCTTATATTGACCATTCATATCATCACCCACATAAGCTATAGTGACGCCTGCATCAACAGTTACCCTTTCAATATACTCATATGCAGGGCAACGCGTTTCTAAACTTGTATAGTCGCCTGCACCTTTTCTTAATATTAAATTCTTAGGTACGTAAAAGCTGCCATCTTCGTTTCTGATCTCGTATTGAGGTTCTGGTCCATTTTCTTTAAACCATACACCACTCCACCAGGACCCAAGGCAAACTAAACTTGGGCTGTCTTTGATAGTCACAGCCAGAGTTTCTATTGCGCCGCCATCCTTGACCACGATGTTTCCACCTACAAGTTCATGCTCTTTGATGGTGACGCCCTTATCAATGATGATGGTTGATAATGCCGTCTTGGCAATAACATCTTTATAGACTACAGCGCCTGTACCGTCGGTCTTGAGGGTAACGGTGGTCTGGGGCAACTCGATTGTGACGGCAAGCCCCTCCGAGGGAGGCATCGTAACCACTAGATTGTTGTTCGCATCACCAGGAAGCGTACCAGCACCTTCACTGGCTTGCAACACCAGAGCATTTGAATCTGTTCCTGAGGGAGCAGTAGCAAATGCAATCTCAACTGCAGCACCTGTTTTCTGTGGGATTGTGATGGTTTGATCTGTAACATCAGTTGACACACCACTTCCTGCAACAGTTACTTTAATTGGTTCGCCCTTAGCTGCTGCAGCTGCAACAGCTTCATCGGTTACAATTGATTCAAGCGTAGCAGTAACTGCAGAAGGATCAGTACCTGTTACAGTGGCGATTGTCTCAATCCCCTTCTGTACTTCTGAAGCTGGATTGTCAAACACACCTATGACATCGTCACACGAGGTGAAGCCAGCCATCATGGCCATAGCAAGCACAAAGCCTGCAGCCCTGTTCAAAATAGAATCGTTCTTTCTCATAAAATTTGAAGTTAAGTTTTTAATTAATAGTAAAATTCACTGACCTAAGGGAGCATTACTTCCCATACGTCGGCAAATATAAGCATTATTTTTCATCTTTGCAAGTGTTTTGGTATTTTTTCACCATGCCGAGAGAAAACTTGCGGGATAGTTAGGAAAAATTTGCGGCCTAACTAGGGCGCAAAAATGCTACTATTAATGGTAGCAATTTTTTGGACTAATACCAGCCGGTTTCAGGATTGCGGGATAGGCAGCGATGACGATGACAGTGATGACAGCGAGGCTATTTATATTTGCGGAGACGAAGATCTATTTACAGAGCTACTTATATATAAATATATAAGTAGAAGTAAAAAACTTAGTTTTGGGGCCTGGCCCTTGTGGGAGATAAATGAGGGGAGTGTCAGCGGTGTCATCGTCAGCGGTGTCAGCGCTTATTCATAACTTTGAGCTTCGCTCGAAGGTAGGCTGCATCTCGGAAAAACTCAAATAAATTTGGTTTTCTTCCCACTTATTCGTACCTTTGCAGCTATGAATTCGAAACTGCTGAAAATGGATGCTCCCTATAGCGTGATCTACGCTGGGGGAAAGGTGGGGCGACACATGGCCACGCTGATGGTATGGAGCGATGACGAGGAGATGGCTGGCGGTATTATGGATGCTGCCTCGTATCCCGTGATCGACGAGGGTGAGGAATTTCCTGCTGGCACGCTCTGCGACACGGCCGAGCTGCACGATTGCCGAGTGCTCTGTCCGCCTGAGGGCACTAATCTGCAATGGGTGATGAAGATCATCGAGTACGACTTCAAGCAGCTTGAGCCTGCGGGGGCAGAGTATATCCTGGAGCGCATGAAGCTGCTGGGCTGCAAGATTGTGATGCCCAAGGAGAAGAACGAGAAGGGCGAGCTGGAGCAGATGTATGACTTCGACGTGACACTCTATTTCTGGAAGATCGACGGGCCTGTCGCCAACGATGACGAGGGCATTTTCCGAGTAACGAGCAACCGTTTCAACGGCTTCTACTTCGAGACGGAGGGCACGCCCGAGGAGATATACCGTGAACTGCGCTATCAGCGGGCGGTCTATCTGGCTGCCTTCGACAAGGAGTATATCAGCATCAAGTTCAATACGAGCGACGGTTATCTGAACGATCTCATCAGCCGTCTTAATAATGAAAGAGATTAAGGTACGCGCACGATGGAGATAACACTAAGCAAGATAAAGCCCATACCCGTAGAATACGTCCTGAGCATCGCTCGCACCAAGGGTACCGATGCCAAGAAGCGGCCTTATATCGAACTGATAGAGCGCTGGGGCGAGGAGCAGGGTCAGGATGAAGAGGCGCGCCAACTGCTCGAACAGTTGCGCGAAGTGCCCGAGATCGACGTGAAGAGGATGCCTCGTGAGTTCCTGCCACGCTATCGTAAGCCCGAGATTGCTCAGCAACTGGTGGAGATCGTGCGAGAGATTGATGTGATCATCAATTCAAAGAGCGAGAACTGGACGTGGGCGCATGTGAGGCACGTGATGATAGATGAAGGTATTATTAACAAAATAAACAAGACGCCTTTCGATGTGATCATCACATCGATGATTCCCGGAAAGGGCCTCGGCAATGTGCGCCATAACGGTGACTTTGAATATATGGATAAGCATCCGGATCCTTGGGTCATGTGGCCACAGCAGTCGCATCTTGACCCCGAGAAGGCTGCCCATCGCATCATCTTCAATCAGATCGCCATGAAGTTGAGACCAGTGCTGGAGCGTCCGATTCTTCCAGAGTACTGATCGAGGAAAACAGCGCTCCTAAAAACGCCGATTTTCCCCAAAATCTTCCGAAACCGTTCCCGGATTTTCCCAAACTTTTCCCAGATTTTCCCAAATCGTTCCCAAATCATTCCGATTCGGAATTTGGCGGGAAAAGATTATATAGCGCCTTTATTTATGACTAACTTTGCAGTGCTGAGATCAAATTTTCAGCACCAAAGTTATATGTCTATAGAAAGTATTATTGCTATGAACCGTTTGGTTCGCGCCCCTAAGGGGCAAGTGTTCGAGTGCAAGCTCGAAGAGTTTGTTAACGTCACCCGCAGCGACGAGGTGGCAAGTATTATCAACCAGATTCGCGCAACGGAGGATAAGGACGTCCGTCGCCAGCTGAAGGCCCAGTTGCCTTTCCGCTGTCCTCACTACTTCCGTTTCCGCGACAACCATCGTGCGCAGGACTCGATTCTGCCCGAGGAGTTCACGTTCCAGACCTGCGTGGATATCGACGATGCCAGCCAGGTATCTCGCGCACTGGCTCGCGCGTACCATCTTAACAAGGTGGAGGGAGAGTGGCAGGGCATGCTGCTCCATGCAGAGTATTCGGCCTCGAAGAAGCTGCATCTGGATATCCGCATCCCTGTGGGCATGACCATCGAGGAGGCGCAGCAGGCCTATACGAAGGCGCTGGACGTAGATTTCGATGCCGACTGCTGTTCACCCGAGCGCATGATCTACATCGTTGACGAGGCCTCTCAGCTCTATACGAGCGACGACTGGCAGACACGACTGTCGGACGAGGAGATTGCCCTGCGTCGCAAGGCCTATCAGGATCGCGGGCTCGACATCGATGGGCGCAAGCTCGCGTTGGGTGATGACACCGCTGACGATGACACCGCTGACAGCGAGGTAATTTATCCTGCAGACTACCAGGGCATCCCCTATGAGAAGATTGTGGAGGAGCTGGCTGACCAGTTGGGAGGCGCACCGGAACACGGCAATCGCAACGACTTTATCTTCACGATGGCCTGTCATCTGCGCCATGTCTGTAACGACGATCCGCGCTGGATTCGCAGCATCCTGCCCGACTATGGAGAGGCTCACGAGCGCGTGACGGAGACCATCCGGAATGCCTGCAAGCGCAATCAGTCGGCAGCCATCACTCAGAAGATGAAGCTCTCGCTCGATCTGTGCCGCCGCCGCCAGGCAATGGAGCAAGGCATCGACAGGGAGTCGCTGATGCGCGAGCCTCAGATGCCCAGCCGTCTGCCCGCCCCTATCCGTCTGGCTATCTCGAAGGTGCCCGACCACTGTCGTGCGGCTATGGCATCGGCGATTTTCCCTTCATGGGCCGTCCGTATGGGAGGTGTGAAATTGGAGTATGCCGACAACTCTGAGATGGAGGCCACGCTGATGAACGTGCTGGTGGCTCCGATGGCTACGGGTAAGTCGTGTATCAAGAAGCCCATCGATATCAGCCTGAAAGACATCGTGGCCCGCGATACGCTGAGCCGTGAACAGGAGCAGTTGTGGAAAGATGAGCAGAACTCGCGGGCGGCCAATAAGAAGGGCAGCGAGCGCCCGAAGGATATCTGCGTTCAGGTGGTCGATTCCGACATGACCAATGCAGCCTTCACCCAGCGTCTGGCCGATGCCGAACGAGCCGGCCACAAGTGTCTCTATACGCGTATGGACGAGATTGAGATGCTGTCGAAGATGGCTGGCGGTAGTTCGAAGGAGATGGTGAGCCGAGTAATCTGCCGTAACTTCGATACCGATATGTACGGACAGGAGCGCGTGGGCGCTCAGTCGGTGACGGCGCGAGCTCCGATGCGCTGGTGCTGGAATGCCTCTACGACGCCCGCTTCGGCCATCCGTTACTTCCGCAAGAACGTGAACGACGGTACGGTGTCACGCATGGACTTCTGCACGATTCCTGAGGTCGAAGACAATGGTGAGATACCCGTCTATAAGCGTTACGATGAGAAGTTCGAACAGCAGATGTCGGCCTATCTCCAACTGCTCGAAGAGGTCAGCGGCACGATCGTCTGTCAGCAGGCCAAGAAGATGGCATGCAAGCTGAGCCGACTGGCTGTAGAGCGCTCTGCCCTGTTCGATGATGACGGTTATCGCATTCTGGCGCGCCGTGCTGCTGTCATCGCTTTCCGCAAGGCTTGTATCCTCTATGTGATGAACGGCATGAAGTGGTCGCGCGAAATCGAGGATTTCTGCTGCTGGTCGTTTGATTACGATATGTGGGTGAAGATGTCGCTCTTCAGTGAGGCGCTCGATGAAGACCGTGAACTGGAGCACAAGGTTTGCCGCGGGGGTATTGCCAACATGCTCGACCTGATGCCCGATGCGTTCAGCCGAGAGGAGTGTCGCTCCATGCGTATCCGTCAGGGCAAGAAAAATCCGAACCCGAAGGATCAGCTTGCGCAGTGGACCAAACGTGGATTCATCTGCTTCGACGAGGTCTCGAAGAAGTACCACAAGACTCCGAAATATCTCTCAAGCCATGCGGCTTGAGGGATTTTTGAGCGATTCTTTGGCTAAAACTTAGTTTTGGGGCCTGGCCCTTGTGGGAGATTTTAGGGGCGGAAGGGCTTAAAGTGAGACTCGTCGGCAAAGGCAAGGAGCTCGCGGTCGCCTCGGCTGTCGCCAAAGGCGGTGAGATGATAATCGGAACGGTGGGGATAGAGGGCGAGCAGACGGTTTACCTTCTCCTGACCATAGCAGTTGCGGGTGAGGAAACGACCTGTAAGGCGACCTTCGGCCACCTCTATCTGCGTGCCGAGCACAGTGAGCGCGGGTAAATCGAGAGCGCCAGGAGCGGTGAAGAAAGGCTGCACCCAGTTGTCGATGCTCGCACTGACAATGACCACGTCGGCTCCCTCTGCCCTCGCCTGCTGTAAAGCCTCGATGGCCTTGGGGCGGAGCAGATGACGGCTATCGGCTGCGAAACGCTGGCAGAGAGCGTTGAACGCCTCTAAATCGAGCCCCTTGAAGAAATAGGCGAACACGCGCTGCTTGGCCTTCCAGTTGGGATAGAGCCCCAGCTTCATGAGCACCAGCAGAGGGGCATGAAGGAGGAAACCTAAGAGAAAGGCACTTGTGCCCTTGGCGTATCGGATAAAGGCAATCAGGGTATCACGCGTGGTGATCGTCCCGTCGAAATCGAAGGCATACAGCTTTTTCTTCATGCGGGTATCAGGCGTTTGAGGATTTGTTGGAGGAGCCAGGCCACGGGTAGTGTGAGCAGCGTGGTGAGCAGCATCGTAGGCCAATAGCCGAGATGATAAGGCATCAGATAATGCATCACGAAGTGGTTATGAATCAGATAGATCTCCAGACTCAGACCGCCAAGGAAGATCAATCCGCGACGACACCAATCGGGAACAGCGCGAAACAGGTCGCAGAGCAACAGGATGAGCGTGACGGTAAGCGGGATATAGAGCATGCGCTCGGCGAAGAGCGGGAAACGCCCGTGGCGCTCCTGTTCGAGCCAGATACAGGCAGCGGCCATCATCAGAAAGACGATCCACACGAGCCAACGGCCTGAGGGCTCGATGCGACGATCCTGCCGCACCAGTTCACCGCAGTTGATGCCCAGGAAAAAGATGGGTACGCGACTCCAGAAGATCTCAATATGTCCCACAGCCTGATGGACGGGCACTACCCACTGCACAATGACGCACCAGCAGACCATCAGCACAGGCAGCCAGCGATAAACGGGATGGCGCTGAATCAGCCGCATGTAGAGCGGAGCCCACAGATAGAGCATCATGATGGCAGGCACGTACCAGAACGTCAGTTCATCGTTGAGCCAGAAGCCCCAGTTGATGGTGATATCGAGGAAGAGGTCAAGATAGTCGCCCGTCTCGAAGTTGAACCGCTGCAAGTAATAGACCGACGAAACGACCAGCCACGTAGGGAAGATGCGGAGCAGACGACGCTTATAGAAATGGCTCACGGAGGGATTTTTCACCCACGAAAACCAAAGGCCGATACCACTCAGGAAGAGAAACATATCGACACCGATATTGCCACAACGGCGCAAGCCAAAGAAGGCATCGGAACGCGCCAGCGGCACATGAAACAAGATGATGAAGACGATCGCTGCGCCCATCAACTCGCCCCGATAGCGACTCATCTCGGCCAAGTGGATATCGCTCAACTTCATAGCTTAGGCGAGGGGATGCGGTCGATAACCTGTTTGACAGCCCAGGAAAGGGCTATCGCCACGATGACGTAGAGCATCAGCCCGTCGTAGATATCCTGTCGCCAGGCGACGGTGATGAAGAGTTTGCGGGCTATCGGATGGGCCACGAACATCGCAGCCGAGATAGCTCCCAGCCAGACGAACACCTTTTGCACGCACGCAGGCATCAGCTTCACCCAAGCCATCGTGCCGATGACGATCACGAGGGGTATCCACAGCCACGACTGGAAGCTGAAACTCATCAGCAGCGTGAGCCCTACCGACCCTACAGCCAGCGCGCCCCAGAGCCAACGCGAAGAAGGCCAGAAGCCCCACTGCGAGGCATAGCGCGCGAAGAGGATGCCAGCACCGAAGGGCAGCATGCCACCTATAAAATTATAGCGCAGACGATTGAGCGTCTCACCTTCTGGATAACAGTAAGCCTGCAACAGCCAGCAGACGACTACCAAGCCTGCGACGATCCACGAACTGCGGCGCCAGAGCAACAGGCGATAGACGATGTAAAGTTCGATCATCAGGCCAAAGAACCAGTAGATGCCAGGCCAGATAATCTTATCGGGCTCGGGCAGCACGTTGATATACATGAGCAACTGAGCCAGCACGTTGTCCCAATGGAACGCGAAGCGCCCAGGGGTGACGGCATCGACCATGAGGAAGAGCGTGAAGCCCACGATGAGCATGCGGAGCAACTTCAAGTAATGATAGCGCAGGAATCGGGGAGCACTCGCATCGTCGGAGCACTTTCCCTCGTATTTCAAGACGAGTCCGAAGCCACTGAGAAAGAGGAAGACGGGCACACCGTAATGGCCGAAATAAGAGAGCAGATGAACGGGCAGGAGCTCATCGGGATTGGAGAGCACATGCCAGAGCCGCTCATTATTCCGTTCCAGATACAGATACTCGTTCTCCTTCACAATCCTGCCGATAAAGTGGCAATAGTTGTGAAGCATGATGGCCATGATGGCTATTCCCCGCATGGCCGAACACTCACTGCGCGAAAGTACCTCTTTCATTTCTTCAACGTGTTATAGTCAGTCTGGCCCTTCAGTATTCTGGGGCGACGGGTGTTATACTCAGGGGTGATAATATTCAGTTCTGGGCGATAGAGGGGTGTAGCGATGCCCGCCAGATAGAGCAGCAGATGAGGTAGCGCATCGGTCATCATCGGGCGGTCTTTGGCAGCCCTGATGGCCTTCCAGCCATAGGGATGGCGCTCGATATAAAGTGGCGAGCCCCATATCCAGAAGGGAATCTCCATCTCGTTGCGCGCCAGGCGGTAGTCGATGTTTGCCCCATGCATACGGCCGTACATATAAGGCTTGCCGTCGAAGATCTCCTCAGCATGATCGGGCACATAGATCACCACCGCATCCTTATCGATGAACCGCTGGGTGACAGCCCAGACAATCGAATCGTTATAGCGCAGCGAGTTATCATATTCGGAGAGGATGCGCCGCTGCTTGTCGGAGAGTTCCGGGCGATTATACATCGCGGGTTTGAAATACTGCCTCGATTGGGGATATCGGGCGCGGTAATCGACATGAGAGCCCATCAGGTGGAGAATCGTCAGGCGACCTTTTTCGGGCTTATTCTTCAACCCGTCGAAGGCTTTCAGCAGACTCTCGTCGAAACGGTAGGTCTGGGCATTACGCACATCGAACTGGCGCTTGCTGAACTCGGGATCGTTGAGGAAGAAACCTCCGCTGAAATCATAGACGGCCTCTTTGGCCTTAGGCTGGAACTGATTGGTGAGGAACGTGACCTGATAGCCCGCCTTGCGGAACACCTCGGGAAAGAGCGGCTCATCGCACCACTCGCCACGATCGCCCACGGTCCATAGCGACATCATGTGCTTGAACACGAAGCTCGTGAGATTCCATGAAGCCACCACATCGGAGAAAGCCACCAGACTGCTGTCTGCGGCCATCTGGAGTTGTAGGGGTGTCGTAGGCTTGTTGTAGCCATAGAGCTGCGAGTGATGCTTGTTGTAGCTCTCGCCAATCACCAGCACAATCTCGGGCACTCGGAAACTGCAACTATCGATCTGAACCTTCGTGCTGGCCGCCTCGAGCTGCACGATCTGTCGCGAGGCCAGACGGTTGGCATAGATGCTGAACACCAGTCGGTAAGGGGGTATGTAGAGTTTGGCCTGATCTTTCTTCGTGAGCTCGTGTTCCACCTGTCCGATGGTATCGTAGGAGAACAGTCGGCCCATCGCCACCTTATTATCTTTCGTCAGGGTATAGGCATCGTAGAGGCACCAGGCTATCACAGCGCCCACGACGGCCTTGAGCCCCGTGATCAGCGCTGGCTGAAATTCAGGCAGAATCAGCCGATTGCGCCCTCGGCGTAACGCGCCTCGCAAGCAAGTCCACAGCAGATGAACCAGTGCGAGCAACAGAATCCAGCCCACACTCGAAGTGACCACATCCCAACTGAGATAGCCCGAGATGAACTCCTGAGCCTCCTGGGCGGTAGTCTCGCCTACCAGCATGAGCATCGTGGGTGTGAGCGTAGATTCGAAACGCTCGTAGCAATACACGTCCACGACAGCCACACCATAGAGGAAAATGTAGAGCAACGCCTTGACGAAGAGGCGGAGCTTACGCGGAAGGAGCGTGAGGACGAGGCAGACGGCGTAGATATCGAGAAACAGCTCGGGCACAGAGAGTTCGTAAGGCTTAGCCCCGCGATCCCTCAGATAATAAGGCATGATTTCGAGCTGGGTACAGAGATAGCCGAGCAGGAACATAAAGAAGAAGAAGGCGCCGTTTTTCTGAATGGGAGAAAACAGCCAGCCTATCCACTTGAATATGTTCACGTGCTTAAACATAATAACCTTTCTCACTAATGATATCGGCAACAGCGGGCGGCACCAAAGAGCGGATGCTGCGACCATCGCGGACGCGCTGACGCACCTCAGTGCTCGAGATGTCGATAAACCCCTCGTCGCCTGGCGTGCGGGTATAGACCACAATCGGATAGCGGGCCTTGATATCATCAGCCCGATACCATCGGTCGAAGAGTTGCCAGTTGTCGCCGCCTATCATCAGCACGAACTCGCGCTCAGGATAGTCGCGGCTAAGAGCCTGGAGGGTGTTCCAAGTATAAGAAGGACGGGGCAGATGCATCTCGTAGTCGCTGGCGATGATGCCCTCTACGCCTTCGAGCGCCTTACGGGCCATCTCGAGGCGAGCCTCATCGGGGAGCAGACTGGCCGACTGTTTCAGCGGGTTCTGTGGCGATACCATCAGCCACACCTCGTCGAGCCCCTCGCGCTCTTTCAGCTGTCGGGCCAAGGCGATATGACCATTGTGTATCGGATTAAACGACCCTCCGAAAATGCCCGTCCTGATCATCTGTTATCCGAGAAAATCCTTCACGAGAGCCAGCGTATCGGCCTTTGCGTAGTCGAGGATATCGTTGATGACAATCTTGTCGAACTGCTTGGCAAACGAGAGTTCAAACTCTGCGCGGGCAATGCGCTGGTCGATCACTTCGGGTGCATCGGTAGCACGATGCTCCAGTCGTTGGCGCAAGGCGGCTATCGAAGGTGGCTGGATAAAGATGCTCAGCGCCTTGTCGCCATAGTGCTTCTTAATGTTCACACCACCTTTGACATCGACGTCGAACACCACGTTCTGTCCGGCTTCCAACTGACGTTCTACCTGTGACTTCAGTGTGCCATAGAAGCGGTCGGTATAGACCTCCTCGTACTCGAGAAACTCGTCATCCTCGATTCGGGCACGAAACTCCTCAGGACTGATGAAAAAATAATCGACCCCATTCTGCTCCTCGCCTCTGGGCGCTCTCGATGTGCAGGAGATAGAGAAAGCCAGGTTCAGTTCGGGATACTCTTTCATCAGCCAATGGATAATCGTTGATTTACCAGTGCCGCTTGGGGCAGAGAATATAATCAGTTTGCCTCTACTCATAATTCTTATAGTGCGTTAAGTACTTGTTCCTTGATCTGCTCGAGCTCATCCTTCATCTTCACCACGATGTTCTGCATCTCGGCCTGATTCGACTTCGAGCCAGTTGTGTTGATCTCGCGGCCCATCTCCTGAGCGATGAATCCTAGTTTCTTACCCTGTCCGGCAGGCTCGTTCATCGTGTCGCGGAAATACTTCAGGTGGTTGGCCAAACGCTGCTTCTCCTCGCTGATATCGAGTTTCTCGATATAATAGATCAGCTCTTGCTCCAGACGGTTCTTGTCGTATTCTACACCAGGAATCTGCTGCAGGCCGTCGATGATGCGCGCCCTGATCTTCTCGACACGGCTCTGCTCGTAGGGCTCGATCGAAGCCAGCAGGTCGGCGATGTTATCAATCTTCTCTGTGAACTTCTTCTGCAGGGCTGCACCCTCTTGCGTACGGAAATCGACAAGGTTCTTCAGAGCCTCCTTTACAGCATCGCGGGCAGCGAGCCACTCCTCTTCCTCGAGTTCCTCCACATCTGTCTTCGCCAGCACATCGGGCATGCGGAGCAGAGTGTAGAACCAGTCGGCCGGCACGGGGATGCCCGTCTTATCGGCAATACTCTTAATCTGGTTGTAATAGTTTTCTACCAGCGAGGCATTGATAGGCGTTGCATCGACCAGCGTATCTTTCTCTACCCAAAGGCACAGATCCACCTTTCCGCGAATCAGTGCTTCGGCCACCATCTGGCGCATCTCCATCTCTTTCTCACGATAGAGGGGTGCAATACGTGTGTTCAGGTCAAGCTGCTTGGAATTGAGCGACTTGATCTCTACATGAATCTTTTTTTCCTTGTAAGCTACGACAGCCTTGCCGTAGCCTGTCATTGACTGTATCATATCGTTTGATTGTTTTTTTCTTCTCGTTTTGCCGTGAAAACTGGTGCAAAGGTACTAACTTTCATGCAGACTTGCAAGTTTTATCGCGTAAAAATAAAATATGTGGCACTTCCCGTATGAGAAGTGCCACTTCCTGGCCGAAAATGCCTATTAGCAGATTAGAACTTATACTTCAAACCAGCGAGAACGATACCTTGCTCACCAACACCAGCCTCAACGAAGCCGCGCAGCTTGCCGCCGAACTCAACACCGATGGCAGACACCTGGCACATGAAACAAACCTTGGAGTCGTTTTCTTGACCTGTTGCCTTATAAGTCATCAAAGTAGCGCCTACAGCAGCCTTCGAATAGAGGCCGAAATGATTCTTGTTTACCCAGTAATACTTCACGGCTGGCATCAGGGTGAAATAGTTACGGGTGCGGTCGCCAACCTTGATATTATCCTTCACCTCATCCTCACCATAACGGCTATATGCGAAGATACCACCGATAGCCACTCTGTTATTACTGTTAAGATGGCGGAAATACTCGACGGAGAGACTACCGAACTGCTTATCATTGGTGTATTTATAACCTCCTAACTGTCCGAAGGCTTTGCCGATACCATTACCAATACCGTCGCCAATCAGAGTAAGACCAGCACCGTAAGAAACACCTATCTCGTTCTTCAAATCCTCGTTCTGAGCCTGAACTGTCATTGTAGCCATCATGGCGGCTACGACCATCAACACAATTTTTTTCATTTTTTTCCTTGATTAATTTAATTTTCTATCTGTCATTTTCGTTTTGACGGTGCAAAAGTACGACTATTTTCTGAATCTCATCAATTTTTAGTGTAAAAATCATATCATAAGTGATGACAGATGCCAAGAAAAGCGACAGAAGCAAGTCGGAAGGCTCAGAAATTGTCGCAAGTCATGCAAAATCAAGCAGAAAAATGGCCGTTCACTTGGAAGAAATCGCTATTTTTCATATCTTTGCAGACGGAAACCAAACAACAACCCAAAACCAATTCACAATGAAGAAAAACTTATTGCTATTCATGGCCATCGGCTTATCGATGGGAGTTCAGGCACAGAAAGCGCCTGTATTCGATACATCAGCCAAAGACGAGATTGCAGCCAACCGCTATCTGGCAGGCAGCAACTATCTGGACTACAACCGCCAGCTAACCATCAAAGCGCTGACGCCAGCTCCAAAAGGTTACGAACCATATTATATGAGTCATTACGGGCGTCACGGCTCGCGCTGGCTCATCTGGGAAGGCGAGTACACACTACCCATGAACACACTGAAGAGTGCCCGCGAGGCTGGTAAGCTGACAGCTCTGGGCGAAGAGACGCTGAAGAAACTGGAAGAATTCTTCCCCACCACCGTGAAACGACTGGGCGACTTGACCACCGTAGGCGAGCGACAGCATCATGGTATCGGCAAGCGAATGGCGCAGAACTTCCCAGAGATCTTCAAGACCAAAGACGTGAAGATTGATGCCCGCAGTACAGTCGTCACCCGTTGTATCCTCTCGATGATTGCCGAGTGTGAAGAACTGGCAGCAGCCAATCCCACAGCCCAGATCCACAACGACGTCAGTGAGTCGCTGCAGTTCTATCTGAACCAGCCTTGGGACGGTATCGTGAAAGAACAAGGAAAGACGGGTACAAAGGAAGACAATGCCTACAAACAGAAATACACGCACCCCGAGCGACTGATGAAAGCACTCTTCAACGATCAGCAGTGGGTATATAATAATGTGTCGTCGGGCGACTTTATGCGCAGACTCTTCGATGTGGCAGCCAATATGCAGAGCCACGATACAGACATCGAACTGCTGTCGCTCTTTACCGACGAAGAGGCCTACGACCAGTGGCGCATCCGTAATATCGGCTGGTATCTCGACTACGGTCCGTCACCCGTTTCGGGCGAGAAGATGCCGTTCAGTCAGCGCAACCTGCTGAAAAACATCATTGAGACGGCCGACACCGTGACTCAGACACAAGCCACTCTACGCTTCGGCCATGAGGTATGCGTGATGCCGCTGGCCTGTCTGCTGGAACTCGATAACTGCGGAATGGCAGTAGAGAACCTCGATGAGCTCGACACCTACTGGCGCAACTACCGCATCTTCCCTATGGGTTGTAACATCCAACTGGTGTTCTATCGTCCGAAGAAAGGCAAGACGGGCGATATACTCGTGAAAGCCCTGCTGAACGAACGCGAAGCCTACATGCCGGCACAGACCGACAACTGGCCCTACTACAAATGGCAGGACCTGCGCCAGTACTATCTGGACAAACTTGCTCAGTTCGACTCAGAGAACGAAGCTAAAAAGCACTAATTGATTTTAGAAGTCATAGGGCTGCGAACACCCTTATAATTCTTCAGATACGCCTTGGCCGATCCGAAATTCAGGAACAGGTCGAGGCGTACTGGTATATGATTCTGGTCGTCGGTAACATAGAATCGGATGAGCTCGCGACTCCTGTTATCCTCCCACTCATAGAATGAGAATACCAGACAGCGGAACTTCTCCTTCGTCTCGCTGACCTTGAAGTTCTCCTTGCCTCTGAACTCGAGCCACGAGTTGCTCAGATTGCGCGCATCGCTGATAGGCATAGGGATAACCTCACCCTTCTTCAACTTCGCTGCATCAAAATTGCGGGCACGAAGAAAGATAGACATCATATCAAAGATACAAGCTTTATACTCTGAGGTGCGCCAATGCTGCTCACCATCGGCATCGATGCGATGCTTCTTCAGCTTGCTGTGGCCGTGAGGATAGCTATACCATATCTCATCTACATAGTAACGGTCGCCTTCGCGGGCACCCTTACGGAAATAAAGCGGAGAGAGGTCCTTATCGCAATACGACAGCAGCGTATCGCGCATCGTGAAATACTTGTCGAGTTTTTCGTTACCGCGCGTTATCAGATAAGATTTCCAGGCATCTTTCCCCTCGAACTTCGTCATCTGAGTATCCATCGAAGCAGAGCCTACCTTCATCCAGATAAACTTCCAGTTGAAGTAGAGGTCATAGGTAAGCGACTCACCTGACTTAAAAGCCGTGTTCTCAATACCACACTGGGCAGAAGCCGTCATCGACAGCCCGCAGAACACACAGATCATCAAAACTATCTTTTTCATTTTTCTTCTTTCTTATCGTCAAATTTTACAGTTTTGTCTTTTTTATACTCGATACCCAGATCGCTGGCACGCTTGGCATTGCGGTTCTGCTGCTTCTTCTGGGCCTCAGGTTTCTGTTTAACGATGGCCGATGGCTTCTGACGGAAACGAGGCAACTCTGTCAGATTCCAGCTCTGAGTGACATCCCACTTGGCCTTGCACTCTATCTCACGCGGATAGAAATAGACCGCCTCTGGCTGGAGATCATCATCATATTTGCCTGTATCCCAGATGCCATTACCGTTGGCATCGACAAAGGCACTCACATAATACTTCGCTGGCGTCACATAGTCAAAATGAGCCACACCCTTGGCTGCAACAATCTCCTTGACCTTGCCGCCAGAATTGTTGAGCAACTGCACGCGCAAAGGCAGAGAGTCGGCAATACCGCTCAGATTCAGCGTCAGCGTGCTGTATTCATCAAGGCTCTTTATCTTGATGCCCTGCTTGAAGGGGTTAGAGACATGGCCGTAGATATCCTCAAAGGCGGCCGAATCGACCTCAAAGCTATACTCTGTATTAGGATGCCAGTCGGCCAGAATCTCATACTTTCGCAACTGATACTCTACAGGTCGGAACGTAAACGGCGCCTCATACCACACGGAGTCGATCATCGAATAGAGATGAACGCCTGCCGTATCGCAACGTGTCAAGGGTACAGGCATCTCTATCGTAACCTTGCTATCGGGATCCATCGACTGAGCAATCTTATAATCTGGCTTCAGTATAGTTTCTGGATAGATAGAGTCGTACTTCTCATCACGCTTCTTTTTCTTTTCCTGGTCTTTCTGCCATTTTTCAAACTCCTTCTGCTTCTCTTTGAGGCGCTTTTCATAAGGCACCTTTGGCAATGACTCAATCGTATCAGTATGGCTAACGAGATTACCCAGCGAATCGGTCATCATAAAACTGACCTCCATCCGAAGGGTATCCTGATTGACAAGCATCGTGTCGCGCAACCAATAATGAATCGTATCCTGCTTCTCTGTTGTCTCGATGACAAAGGCACTGTCAGACTTGAAGTTCAAGCCCTTGATAACAGGCAGTTCCGGATGACCGTAACTGAAAAACAAACTGAACTTCTCGGCATCCTTACGTTCCGATTTCAACAGGAAACGGTCTGTCTGCAACTGGGTGAAGGCCATCAACGTAATATCGTCGGGCAGGAAGTGCGTATAAGGCGTCTGCTTGAAGCCATCGATATGCAGCGAATCGCGCCAGATAGTATCTGTCCGGGTATCAGGTTTCGAAGACGGCACAAACAATTCATGATTGAAGGCAATCATCTCTGCCTTCTGAGAAAAGCGGAAATCGCCATCTACATCCTTCAGAGCAAAGGCTCTGTAAGTGCCTGGGGCGATACCCTTGACCACAAATTGCCCACGACTGTCTGTACGCGATACACGTATCATCGGCTTGGTCTTAAAGGCAGAGTCGGCCAGATCGTCGTAAAGACCTACGAGGATACCCTTCACTGGCTCCAGATTGCTGGCATCGAGCACATAGCCTGAAACCTCGAGCGTATCAATCTGATCGCCGGTAGAGAAGCTGAAGGTATAGCTACCCAAGGGATTACCCTCGTTATTGTCTGTGATCGCATCGCTGAAGTCGATGGTATAAGTGGTATTCTCCTTTAGTGTGTCCATCAGTTCTACCACAATCTTCTTTCCTTTGGCATTAATCTCAGGCATCTCCAACTGAGGAGGAGAGACAGTCACCTTGCTGCTGGCATCCTCAAGTTTGATAAACTCATCGAAAAAGATGGTTACCTTCTTGGTCTTTATATTCGTTGCCTTTTCTACAGGATCGCTGCCGAGAACCACGGGAGGATCATCGTCGAACCATCCGCCATCAGGTGATCCCATTCGGGCACAACTGACAATCACGCAGGCAATGCAGAATATGTAGAGCAGTTTCTTCATTTGTTCAACTTTAATAATTGCTCGATAGTGTCGCGCGAGTTACTCAGACGTGGCACTTTATGCTGTCCACCCAACTTTCCACGCAGTTTCAGCCATTCGTTGAAGAGGTTAGGCTTAGCCTCGATAATCTCCAAATGCTGCAACGTAATATCCTTATAGCGCTTGGCCTCATAGTCGCTGTTGATCTCTTGCAGACGCTTGTCGAGCAAAGTAGCAAACTGTTGCAGATCACTGGGCCGCTTAGCGAACTCGATGAGCCACTGATGACGGCACTTAGCATTAGCATCCATAAACACAGGCGCAGCCGTATATTCCTGCACCTCAGCACCCGTCTGTTCGCAAGCATAAGCCAGACCCTGCTCAGCATTATCGACAATCAGCTCCTCGCCAAAGGCATTGATGAAATGCTTGGTTCGGCCAGAGATAATAAACTTATAAGGATTGGTGGAGGTAAACTGAATGGTGTCGCCAATCTCATAACGCCAGAGGCCACAAGAGGTAGAGATTACCATAGCGTAGTTCTTGCCCTTCTCAACGCCCCAAAGGGGTACGGGATCGCCTCCGTCCATCGGGATAAACTCGTAGAACACCCCGTAGTCGAGCATCAGCAACATCGATTTGTCGGCAGGGTCGTCTTGTAATCCAAAGAAGCCCTCAGAGGCATTATACGTCTCCATATAATGCATATTAGGCGAGGTAATCAGTCGCTTGTACTGCTCACGATAAGGCGTGAAGGCCACACCACCATGAAAGAACACCTCGATATTGGGCCATACTTCTTCGAGATGGGTCTTTCCAGTCATCTCCATCATACAGGTCAGCACTGATAGCATCCATGAAGGCACACCAGAGATGTTAGTTACATTCTTCGTCATCGCCTCACGGGCTATCCGCTCGCGCTTCACCTCGAAGTCGCTCAGCAATGCTGTCTCCTTCTTAGGCACGCGCACCAGATTCACCAGTGGATTAATGTTCTCTATCAAGATGGCACTAAGATCACCTACCAACGAATCGGGCAGGTTATAATTAGGTGCATGACTGCCTCCAAGAATCAGCCCCTTGCCGTCGAACATTCTCGACTTGGGATTATTACGGAGATAGATGGCCACAGAGTCACGACCACCAGCATAGTGAATCTTCTGAAGGCCTTCGCTGCTAACGGGGATAAACTTCGACTTATCGTTAGTCGTACCACTCGATTTAGCATACCACTTCACACGCCCAGGCCACAGGATATCTGCCTCTCCTTGACGCATGCGGTCAATATCGCCCTTCAATTCTTCATAGGTATTTACTGGCACCTGATCGATAAAATCATCGTAGCCTTTGATGTTTACAAAGGCATGATTCCTGCCATATTCCGTATTCTTAGCAGAATGAATCAAATGTTCCAGCACAGCCCGTTGCAGTGCCTCTCCCCCGTTCTGATGCTTCTCTAAAGCTTTCTGACGAGGTATGAATAATTTTCCAATAATCTGAGTCAGACTCATGAAATTGCGCAATTTTTGCTTGCAAAATTACGCAAAAGCATTGTAACTGATGAAAAATTTACGTTTTTTTTGTATAATAAGGTATAATTGAACGAGTTGAGTGGAGAATAATGCTTACTCTTCAGCAAAAGCTGCAGCTTCAGCCTCAGCAATGATGTCTTCACGAGATTTCTCCTTGTGGGAAATATCCGAGAGATCGAATTCAGCGTCGGATGAGTCGGACTGATTAGCTTGAGACTTACGCACCTTTTGACTACGCTTAGGAGTTGATGATTCCTCAGCTGGTGTCTCCGTATGTTCCTGCTCAATGATGAAATTCTGCTCCTGCTCAGTATCAGGCACAGCCATCGCTGGCTCTTCCTCCATCTTCGTACGCTCTGTCTTTGCAGCAAAAACGGCATCAACGAACTGGGGTTCACGACGAAGGCGCTGCAACGTATCCTTCGATGCCAGTTGCTGCGCTTCCTTCTTTGAAAAGCCTGTTCCCACTTCGCCTTCCACACCTTCAAGCATCACTCGGAAACTGAAAACCGGACTGCCGTTATCATCCTTCTTCTGCTTAAGCAGCTGATATTCCAGATGCACACGATTCTTCTGAGACCACTCGAGCAACTTAGACTTGAAGTTTACCTCCTTGAAGGCCACCTTATCCAGATTGATATACTTGCCCAGTACACGTTCCTTGAAGAACCACAGACAAGCATCGTAACCTCTGTCGAGATAGATGGCTCCTACGAGTGCCTCAAAGGCATTTCCCTCTACATAGCTGTTATGCGAATTGGAGTGTCCTGCGGAAAGCAACAGATTACCGAGTCCCATCTCGTTTGCCACCTTGCCCAGTGTCTCTCGCGATACAAGCTTCGAACGGGTATTCGTCAGAAACCCCTCACGCTTGCCGTCAAAGTGACGATAGACGATGTAGCCAACAGCTGCATCGAGTACGGCATCGCCCAAAAATTCCAGGCGCTCATTATTCAGCGGCTTTCCCTTCTCATTACGCTTGCGGATGCTCTTATGCATCAGCGCCTGCTTGTAATACTCGATGTTATGCGGATAAAAACCGAGTATGTCGTAAAGAGAAGAAAAAAGCTCCTTCTCCTTGCGGAAAGGGAGCTTGATTCTATCAATAATGTTATTAAGCCTCATACTTCTTGAATACCACACAAGCATTGTGACCACCAAAGCCGAAGGTGTTGCTGAGAGCAGCACGTACCTCACGCTTCTGAGCCTTGTTGAATGTGAAATTCAGGTTGTAGTCGATCTCGGGATCCTCGTCGCCTTCCTCATGATTGATGGTTGGAGGAACGATATCGTTCTGAACAGCCAGAACGGTAGCCATTGCCTCAACAGCACCAGCAGCACCCAGCAAGTGACCCGTCATTGACTTCGTAGAAGAGATGTTCAACTTGTAGGCAGCCTCACCGAATACCTCCTTGATAGCCTTAGCCTCAGAGATATCACCAACATGAGTTGAAGTACCGTGAACATTGATATAGTCGATATCCTCAGGCTTCAGTCCTGCATCCTCAAGAGCATTCTCCATCACGAGCTTAGCACCAAGACCCTCAGGATGAGAAGCTGTGATATGATAAGCATCAGCACTCATACCTGCACCAACCATCTCTGCATAGATCTTTGCACCACGAGCCTTAGCGTGCTCAAGTTCCTCGAGAATCAGACAACCTGCACCCTCACCCATGATAAATCCATCGCGGCTTGCACTAAACGGACGACTGGCCTTTTCGGGTTCATCGTTACGAGTAGAGAGAGCCTTCATGGCATTGAAACCACCAACACCAGTTTCGCAGATAGCAGCCTCAGCACCACCAGCAACGATGGCGTTAGCCTTGCCCAAACGAATCAGGTTGAATGCGTCAGCCAGCGCATTTGAAGAAGAAGCACAGGCAGAAGCCGTGATATAGTTGGGACCATGGAAGCCGTACATAATAGAAATCTGTCCGGCTGCGATGTCGGCAATCATCTTCGGAATGAAGAATGGATTGAACTTAGGACCATTCTCACGGTTAACACCATAATAAGATACCTCTTCCTCGAAAGTCTTGATACCACCGATACCTACACCATAGACAACACCGATGCGGTTCTTGTCCTCAGTATCGAGATCCATCTTACTATCTTCTACAGCCTGCTTAGCTGCGATGATGGCAAGCTGGGTATAGCGGTCCATTTTACGGGCCTCTTTACGATCAATATAGGCATTGATATCCAGATTCTTTACCTCACAAGCAAACTGTGTTTTGAATTTTTCGGGGTCGAAAAGTGTAATAGGTGCTGCACCGCTAACGCCGTTTATAAGGTTCTTCCAAGTCTCCTCAGGAGAATTGCCAACTGGCGTTACTGCGCCAAGACCTGTTACAACAACTCTTTTTAATTCCATAAGCTAAAAAAAATAATATGGGCTGTCTCACACCTGAAACAACCCATAATAATAAGATCTATTTATTTTGCGTTCTCCTCGATGTAAGCGATAGCATCACCTACAGTACCGATCTTCTCAGCCTTGTCATCGGGAATAGAGATACCAAACTCCTTCTCAAATTCCATAATCAGCTCAACGGTATCCAGTGAATCTGCACCCAGATCGTTTGTGAAGCTAGCTTCTGCCTTAACTTCTGCCTCATCTACACCGAGTTTATCAACGATAATTGCCTTTACTTTGCTTTCAATTTCTGACATAATTGTAATACTTTAAAATGTTAATAATGATTTTGCTATCTTGAAAATTTTCCAGCTCTTAGCTGAAATCGGGTGCAAAGTAACACATTTTCTTTCACTTACGCAAACTTTTTTAAGAAAATCTTACTCTCTTTTGCACAAACATAGGTTAATTGTGCAAAAAAATGCCATTTTTGTGTGCGTTTACAACTTCAAAATTGCAAAATTTGATGAAAATATGAATAATTAGTTGGTTAATTAAAAAAGTTTCAGTAGTTTTGCGGAATAAAACTAAAAATAAATATGTCATTTACAGAAAATGCAAATCAGATTTTCAATCGGGCTATTAATGACTATCATCTTACTGATGATGTAAATACCCCAATTCATAATCCATATGTCAAGGACAGCATAGAGTATAGTCTCTATCTGAAATGTTGGATTGACACTGTCCAATGGCATTATGAGGATATCATCCGTGACCCACATATTGATCCTCTGGAGGCTTTGGCACTTAAACGAAAGATAGACCGCAGTAATCAGGATCGTACGGATCTTGTAGAAGAGATTGATTCTTATTTCCGTACAGAATATAGTCATGTGGTTCCGATGCCAGATGCCCGTCTCAATACAGAGAGTCCTGCGTGGGCTGTAGATCGCCTGAGTATCCTTGCACTGAAAATCTATCACATGCAGGAACAGGTAAATCGTCAGGATGCTGAGCCTGCTCATATTCAGAAATGTCAGGCAAAGCTTAATGTACTGTTGGAACAGCAGAAAGACCTGTCGCTGGCTATCGACCAGTTATTAGAGGATATTGAAGCTGGTCGTAAGTACATGAAGGTTTATCGCCAGATGAAGATGTACAACGACCCTGAAACTAACCCGATACTCTACAAGAAGTGAAAAAAGAACATATTCTTGTCATACGATTCTCTGCTTTAGGCGATGTGGCTATGGCCGTTCCTGTGGTATGGGCTTTGGCTACCCAATATCCTGATATTCGTGTTACAGTACTGAGTAAAAGTTTTGCCCGTACCCTCTTCGAAGATCTGGCACCTAACGTGAATTTCATGGAGGCAGACCTAAACACTGAATATCATGGAGTGAAGGGACTCAATGCACTCTATCGCCGATTAGTAGCCAAGCAGTTTACAAAAATTGCTGATTTGCATAATGTGCTCCGCTCTGACTATCTCAGAATGCGATTCAATCTGGGCAGATACAGAGTAGAACATATCGATAAGCATCGTCGTCAGCGACGAAAACTCGTCTCATATAAAAATAAGGTAAGACAACAACTACCCAGTTCGTTTGAGAATTATGCTGAGGTGTTTAAACGTCTTGGCTATCCCATTGATATCAGCAAATTCCATTCAATATTTCCTGAAGAAGGCGGAAATATCAATCTGTTGCCTGCTATCTTCGGACCTAAAAAAAGCTTTGAACAATGGATAGGCATTGCTCCTTTTGCTGCTCACGATGGAAAAATCTATCCTCCTGAAATGATGGAAAAAGTGATTTTCCAACTTATACAAAAATATCCTAAAGCCCGTATCTTCTTATTCGGCAAAGGTGAGCATGAGAATAGATACTTTCGGTTATGGTGTGAACAATGGCATCAGTGTATCAATATCAGCAGATATTGTGAAAACATGTATCAAGAACTGATTGTGATGAGCCATCTCGATGTAATGCTCTCTATGGATTCTGCAAATATGCATTTGGCTTCGCTGACGGCTATACCTGTAGTCAGTGTTTGGGGAGCTACGCATCCAATGGCTGGATTCCTTGGATTTAATCAGAATAACGAGAATGTCATACAGGTTAATTTAGACTGCCGCCCTTGTAGTATTTTTGGTAATAAGCCTTGTAAGCGCGGTGACTATGCTTGCTTAAACAACATTCCGCCAGAACGGATTGTTGAGAGAATAGAATCTATTATTAATAACTAAACAACAATTACGATTATGAAAAAGTATGTTTGTGACGTATGTGGTTACGTTTATGACCCAGCAGAGGGCGACGCTGATGGCGGCATTGCTCCAGGAACAGCATTCGAAGACATTCCTGAAGATTGGGTTTGCCCAGTCTGTGGAGTTGGTAAGAGTGACTTCTCTCCTGTTGACGAATAATAAATAAGGTGGAAAAATTTCCACCTTATTTATTTTATGGGACTAAAACCATATTTTTGGCAAAGTGCCAGATAATAATGCCAGCAGTAACAGAAACATTCATGGAGTGTTTTGTGCCAAACTGAGGGATCTCAAGACAACCATCAGACGCATCGATGACTTCCTGATGGACGCCTTTAACCTCATTACCTAATATGACAGCATATTTTTTATCAAATGCAGGTTTGAAATCCTGAAGCATGGTAGAGCCATGAGCCTGTTCAACAGAGTAAATGTTGTAACCAGCTTCTTTTAATTCTTTAATTGCATCTACAGCAGAATTAAATGATTTCCATTCCACACTGTCTTCTGCACCTAATGCCGTCTTATGAATCTCAGCACTTGGAGGAGTCGAGGTTATACCACATAGATAGACAGCCTCAATGCGGAAAGCATCTCCAGTACGAAACACACTACCCACATTATGCATCGAACGTACATCGTCGAGCACTACTATCAATGGTAACTTTTTTGCCTGTTTGAATTCATCAACAGACAGACGATTCATCTCTATCGTACGTAATTTCTTCATCTTGGCTGCAAAGTTACGACTAAGAAATCAATAATCCAAAAGTTATGTGGAAAACCTGTTGATAAGTATGTGGAAAAATGAGTGTATTACCCACAATTTTCACTTTAACTTGCCTCACTATGGGATATCCACAGGTTTATTCAACACATTTTCTGAAGATTTCCACAGTTTTTTGCAGAAAAAAAATATAAACTTATTAAATTTGCACCGAAAATGGATATTGTGGATAAAATGCATTATGTACTCATAATCAGCAGAAAAGAGTTCACAGTAAGTATTGATAACGTGAAATAACAAATGTATAACTTATCTGCCAAGAAACTAAGCAGAAAGTTTTCAAGAAATTCACAGCATATCATACTTTTAATTCTATTTTTTAAAAGAAAGAAAATATAAAAAATATAATATTGTCATGTTGAAAACAGAAGAACTGAAGACGGAAATCCGTCGTATGTGTGAAGAAAAAGGTGCTATTATCCTGGCTCACTATTATACGATAGGTGATATTCAGGATATCGCAGATTTTGTAGGCGACTCTTTGGCATTAGCTCGTAAGGCTGCAGAGACAGATGCTAAAATCATGGTGATGTGTGGTGTACACTTTATGGCTGAAACCTGTAAACTGCTGTCGCCTGATAAGATGGTGCTTTGTCCAGACTTGAATGCTGGATGTTCTTTGGCTGATTCTTGTAAGGCAGAGGATTTGAAGAAATTCAAGGATGAGCATTCTGGTTATCAGGTCATTTCTTATGTCAATACGACAGCAGCTGTTAAAGCATTGACCGATGTTGTTGTTACCAGTGGTAATGCTAAGAAGGTAGTTGATCAGTTACCAAAGGATGCCAAGCTTATTTTTGGTCCTGACTATAATCTTGGAAATTATATTAATGAAGTAACAGGTCGCAATATGTTGCTTTGGAATGGTGGTTGTCATGTGCATGAGCGTTTCTCTGTCAATAAGATTTTAGAACTGAAGAAACAATATCCTGATGCTGTAGTGATGGCTCATCTGGAGTGTAAGGGACCAGTCTTGGCAGTTGCCGACGTTAAGGGAAGTACTGCCACCATGCTCAATTATGCCCAACAGCATGACGATAAACAATATATTGTGGCTACAGAGGCTGGTATTCTCCACGAGATGCAGCGAACTTGTCCAGACAAGGAATTTATCCCTGTGCCTCCTGAAATCAGCGAGAGCGGCTTGGAATGCAGCTGTAATGAATGTCAGTATATGAAGATGAATACTCTAGAAAAAGTTTATAACTGTTTAAAGACTGAAAGTCCTCAGATAGAGATTGATCCAAAGATAGCTAAAGAAGCCGTAAAGCCTATAGAAAGAATGCTGGAGTTGAGTTAAGCTCCAGCATTCTTTTTCTTAATCAATACCTTTTTTCCATTGATGATATATATGTTATTTTTCGCTTTTTATGATGAATCGTGATAAATTCAGGATAATCCATGTAATAGTTGTAATTAGTAAATACACCAATAAGAGGGTAAGAAGATAGTGAGATAAGTAGCCATTATATGGAATGCCTATTTTATTCATCAGTATGGAAACAATTAATGGACAACCTCCACATAGGAAATAGTAGATGATACAATGTTGTCCAGTCCATTCAATTATCTTGCAACGTGGTATATACTTTATAAGAGTAGTCACAAATAAGAGCCATACAATAGTATCAGCTAAGAATAACGGAGCACTTTCTATGGCAATATTTCGCATAGGCAGATCAACATCATATTCATATATTTTTATAAAGATAAGAATCAATAGAAGTAATGATGAATATAATGGCTTGTTAATAGTGTGGAAATAGTCTCTGTATTGGTGGTAGAGATAGCCTGAATATAGGAAAGAGACTGCTAATAAAGCATCCTGCCATTGCCAATAATTTTGTTGATTAAATGGGATAATATAGTAGATAATTAAGCAAGCTACAGCAGCAATGGATAACCATAAAGTTTTTCTACATTTTATCATCATTAAAGTTGTGAAAAACAGTTCTCCTACTATCAATGCCGCTATGAACCACGATGCCCTTCCACTAAGAATATTGAAAACTGTTTCTATCCAGTCTATACTTTCCTGTCTCAACAGAGTTTTTGGAACAGCAATTAATGATGTGAATATAAAATAGGGTATAACCAGCGACTTAACGATTGATTTTATCTTCTTGATATAGTCTAATTCACCCTGACGATAGAATAGATAACCAGATATGAAATAGAATAGTACGATAGCATTGGTGGTATAGATATAATAAGGTGTTACATTATATTCCTTGAAATACACTTCTGTGTGAAATGCAAGAATAAGTAACATTGAAAAACCTCGTAGAAAGTCTATCCACCGTACTCTTTCCATATTGATTAGTTGACGATGGCTATTTTGCATACTGTTCCTTTCTCGCCTGTTCTTGTTGCTGTTACTACCATATATACTCCACTGGCCACTCTCCTACCCTTTTTGTCGCAGCCATCCCAGGTGAATAATCCACCATTGCTCTTGCCTTCAGCAATCAATGCACCATTTGAAGCTAAGATTTTCACATCAGCATTATAACTGAGGCCTACAACTGTGATGAGTCCTGTATAATCTGGTGTCACAGGATTCGGATAGGCCCATACATTATCTTCAGTCATATCCTCTGATGTCTCAGTAGCATCACTCATATAAGAGCAGAGTCCGTTGGCTGTTAAGAAGAATACTTCACCAGTAGTTTGATTGATAGTTATCGATGTGATATGATTCGATAGTAATTTTGAATTATCAGTTGTTATGTGATGAACTTGTTGCATATTGTCTTCACTTATCAAGAAAGCGCCTGCACCGTTTGTGGCAAACCATTTCCGTCCGCCACCGTCAACAGCTATACTGCTGATGCTAACACCACTTAATAGATAGTCTGCATAGTTTGTACCATCGTTACGAGGAACTTTTATTTGCTGGAAGTTAATGCTTTCTTGTCCTATTTCACCTTTTTCAATCATAAAAGGTCCTTGGTCTGTACCTATCCAGATGTTTCCTTCTAAGTCTTCATTAACACAATAGACTGATGTAATATTATATCTGATACCATCTTGATTGATGAAATCATCATATACTTTGATATCTTCTGTATCGAAATCATAGCAATATACACCAGAATTTATCCAATGAGTATTGACAAACCAAAGTAAACCACGACTATCAATAAACATGTTGCGTAATGCTGAAAAGGATATTTTGTCGCTGTTTGTTAATTCAGGCTGATAATGATCCATCCATTCACCGTCTTTCTTTAACTCTAAGAGATTTATTTGCTTTGCCTGAGAATTAAGTACAAATAAATTTCCATTTTTGTCGTACTTGATGCCTTGGACCAAAGTGTAATGATTACCTAACTCTTGTCCGCGATCTACAGCTCCACGCAATGGACTGTTTTCTTGATGATGATACTTTAGCAGTTTTCCATCCTTGAACTCATATAGACCACATCGGCCTCCTACTGCTACATGTGTAGGATCAGTAGGATCATAGTCAATACAGTTCTGGTCCACATAGTCATAACCTGTCGTTTTTTCCAGATGATCCTGATATATTTGCCAATTATTACCATCCCATATTTGAATGGTTCCAGGATTATTTAAATCAGTAATACCAGAAAGAAACAATCCTCCTGTAGTGTATAGTTTACCATTAGCAAATTTTGACTCATAGAAATGATTATATTTCGGACCTCCAGGATTAAGTGTTTCGACAAGTTGCCTGTATTTCTCCAAGTGCTGATATTCGTCATAACTTGGTAAGTTGGTAGGATAATCAGGATGATTAGGTGTTAAGGTCTCAGCAATCTCAGCTTTTTGCATGTTCACTTTTACATAACCAAAAGGACAATGTAGCCAGGCATAGATATCATCGATGGTGATCTGACTAACTGTTTTGTCTTCTGTCATCGTTTTGTTATAGAAAGCAGAGATATTAGTGATGTTTCCGTTAGTGTCTATCAGATCGATATTCGAATTTTGATAAACAGCTATCAGCCGTTTGGCTTTATTGTTCCAGGCTATATGAGTGATAAGATTATCACTGAGTCCTTTGGTCTTATCATAGGTAATAATACTCTGATCATTCAGATTATACTGATAAAGATCGTTTGAAGCAAGAACGAAAAGATAATGATTAGCCTCACAGATATTCTGAACTTCAGAATAAGCCATGTAATTGTGCCAACTACCTATTTGGGCATTGACAGGCAAGAAGGTAAAAAGGTAAAAAGGCAAGAACCATTTTACCATATTGATGATTTTATATTTCTTTGTTCTCATACCTTTTTACACTTTTACCATACTG
>JAEEGI010003194.1_pt1 | contig 39192 bp, 23 predicted proteins | sample 8958751 | NCBI WGS metagenome assembly JAEEGI01 (sample SAMN16246545, study PRJNA631951) | gut metagenome | biome: gut microbiome; feature: rumen; material: KS-attached | host: Bos | place: Iran: Karaj | collected 2018-10 | reverse complement strand
GCGAGCAAGCTCTCGTTTTGCGTTCGGCTCGCACCATTGGTCTAACTTAGAGGGGGAGCAGCTGAGGTCTTCCCCTAAGCTAGGGGAGGTGGCGCGAACCGCGAAGCGCTCGGGGAGATGGCAAAGCACGTGTTGAGCGAAGCTCAGCGTGCGGTGCCGTAGGCATTGCCACTCGACACAACACTGTGCCGGAGGAGTGTGTGATGACACTCAGCGAGATTTGGGAAAAAACGCGAAGCACGCGAAACATTTTGTTCTTTTTGTCTTTTTAGTCTAAAAACGCGATTGATACATTATGAAAAAGATTCTACTCTTATTAGTTTTGTGGGTAATGGCGGCATTTATGCCTGCTATTGCCCAGGAGACACTGACCGTTTATGATGGTGGTGCAACGGACGGTTTCGTTCCTGTTTATGGCCTCTATGCTGACGCTTACAACAAGTGCCAGATGATTATGCCAGCCGATGACCTGAGCAATATGGTTTATGGCACCATCTCAAAGATAACATGGTATCTTGCTACTCCTGCTGCTGCACCTTGGGGGGGGAACTTCCAGATTTACCTTAGTGAGGTTTCACAAGCCACGTTTGCATCTAACGATTTCCTCGATATTTCAGGTGCCACCCTTGTATATGAAGGCCCACTTGATGGCACTAACGAGACTATGGAAATTGAGTTCGCCCAAGACTACAACTATGGTGGCGGCAACCTGCTCATTTCTGTCTATGAAACTTCGCCCGGCTCTTGGAAGGCTGCTACCTTCTTTGGAGCAAGTGTCACTGGTGCATCAGTCAGCGGCTACAGTTACAGCGGTTTCGAGTTTATTACTGCTACCCAACGCAATTTCTTGCCAAAGACCACCTTCACTTACGATCCTATCGGTGTCGTAGTTTACCGCAAGCCAAAGAACCTGGCAGTTAGTGACATCACAACCCACAGCGCTACCATCACTTGGGAGGCTGGTGGCAACGAGACTACTTGGGGCATTGAGTACAAAAAGGCTGCCTACGAGGAGTGGACTTCAGCAGGTACTGTTACCGAGAAGACCATCGCTCTCGATGCACTTGCTAACGGTGTGAAGTATGACGTTCGCCTTAAGAGTATCTATGCCAATGGCGAAAGCGAATGGGTTCAAATTTCGTTTCCTACCCTTGCTTTGGAGGGCGAGGGGACCGACGTGACGCCGACTCCTCATCCGACCGCATCGACAACCAAATGGTATCAGATCAAAACTCAAGACAACTGCTATCTGTACTTCAATTGGGATGAAGAACGTGTCATGGCGACATCGTCCCCGTCAACCGATGACGCTTACTTGTTTTGCTTTGTGCGCGACGAGGCGGACAGCTCCATAATTTACATTTACAACCGTGGACGCCAGCGCTACATGGCTCAAGGCGACTTTACCACAGGTAGCTGTGATAATCCTGATATTGACTATGTTGAATGGAACAACGATGGCAGTTTCTTCTATATCTGCTTTAGTGATCTTAATTCACATAAAAGATATCTTTCTTACCAATCTGGTTCAGAGTATGCGGTTACTGGGTCTGAGAATGGCAGCTTTACGGCGTCAGAGGTAGTGACTGCGCCACTTGTCACCGTCCCTTACAACACGCTTGCTCCCATTGATTTCCACATCCCCCACAATGACCTGGACAATGAGGGCGACGAAGGGTATGCCAAGTTGATTGACCAGAACAAGAGCACCAAGTGGTGTGTGGTAAACAACTCCGATGGTTGGGAGACCATCTGGATGGACTTTGAGAGTGACGTGTGGTTCATCCCCAAGGGCTACACCTTGACGACGGGCAACGATACCGGGTCGCACAACAACCGCAACCCCAAGGAGTGGGTCATTTATGGCAAGACCTTTGAAGATGATGACTGGACGGAGTTGGTGTATGTGACCGATGGCAGGCAAGCCGGTTTGGGCACTATGTCCTCCACCGAGTACTCCTTCGATATCACGGGCGCCACCAAGGGCTATCGATACTTTCGCTTTGAGGTGCGGCAGATCAGAGGACAAGAGGCAAATAACAAATACATTTTCCAACTGGCCGAGTTAAAGCTTCTCGGCACGTATGTGGATGCTCCTGAACCACCCATCCCAGGTGATCTGAACGGTGACGGCCAGGTCGACATCAGCGACGTGAACGCGGTCATCAACATGATGCTGGGCAAAACGACGCAGACCGCGGCCGGCGACGTAACGGGCGACGGCAATGTCGACATCAGCGACGTGAACGCGGTGATTAACATCATGCTGGGCAAGACGACACCTACACCCCCGCCTACCGAGCCCACCGCGCAGTCGCTTACGGCCACGGGCTATAACGCTCCCGGCAATACCAACAATAACGCCGATGAGAATTATACAAAGCTCGTAGATGGCAACAGAGAAACCAAGTGGTGCGTGGTCAATCCGTCAGGGGCCTGGGAGACCATCTGGATTGACCTCAAGTGCGATGTCGCCTTCAGGCCCACCAGTTACATCATGACCACGGGCAACGACACCCAATCATTCATTGCCCGCAACCCAAAGAACTGGAAGATTTATGGCCGTAACAGCGAGAGCGAGTCGTGGACTGAGCTGGTGCATGTGACCGACGGTGCCGGATTGGGTACCGCCAACACCACTGACTATACGTTCCAGTTCAACGGCATCACGCAGGCGTACAAGTTCTACCGCTTCGAGGTCATCGACATTGGCGGCTGTGATATCTGGAACAGCAACTACTACATCTTCCAGCTCGGCGAGCTGACGCTGGTGGGATATTGATAGTAGATAACAGCGGTTGCACTTTTGCCTTTTGCAACTAAAAAGACAAAAGTGCAACCAACTTTTTTTAACAATCTCTTGGCAATCTGAGCCAATTTATTTAATTTTGCACCCAAAATTGGCAAAATTGTTTATATCTAACTCAAATATCATTACAAGCATGAAAAAGTTTTTATCTCTCTTTGCGATGCTACTGGTGGCAGCAAGCGCATGGTCGTTGCCGTTTGAGCCCACGACCGACCCGTCGGCCTCGACGACCAAATGGTATCAAATCAAGACCGGCACTCATTATATGTACTCCAATCATGCGAGTTGGGACGATGTATATCCCTCGACGACCGCCTCGACCGATGACTATTATCTGTGGTGCTTTGTGGGCACCTCGTCGACTGGCTACACGATTTACAACCGCGGCGCTCGGGCCTATATGAATGGCCTTTATGTAAGCGGCTCGCCTGGCGATTATGAGCTCAGCTATGTCGAGATGGCCAGCGGCAACAATTTCTACATCTACTATAACGATCGATATGGTCAAGTGACCCAAAAGATGTATGTCTATTACGACAGTGATAATAACTGTTTTTCTGGCACTAATGGAAAAGTTGACACTTTCACATCTATAGAGGTGACGATTGAGCCACCGACACCGCCCACCGAGTTGCCCTACGAGACACTCACAGCGACCGATTATAATGTCCCTCACAACACCTTGGAGAATGTTGGACCTGAGGGCTACAAAAAGTTGGTTGACCAGGACAAGAGCACCAAGTGGTGTGTGGTGAACAACTCCGGTGCCTGGGAGACCATCTGGATGGACTTTGAGAGTGACGTGTGGTTTATCCCCAACGGCTATATCTTAACGACAGGCAACGACACCCAAACGAACCCCAACCGCAATCCCAAGGAGTGGATCCTCTATGGCAAGGTCTTTAAAAATGACGATTGGACTGAGATAGCGCATGTGACCAATGGTGGCGGCCTGGAGGCTAAGAACACCACCGACTACACATTCCCTCTCACGGGAATCACCCAGGGTTACCGCTACTTCCGCTTTGAGGTGCGGCAAATCAATGGCAAGAGCACGAGCGACAACAATTACATCTTCCAATTGGCCGAGTTGCAGCTCACCGGCACAAAGGTGGCCGACCCCACCCCCCAGGGCTTGCCGTTTGTGCCCACAACCGACCCATCGGCATGGTCGACCCACTGGTATCATATCAAGAGTCCCGACGTCTATCTGATCAACAACCCAAACAGCAACTATGTAGGAGCCTCGTCATCGCCGTCAAACGACGACAATTACCTGTGGTGTTTTGTGGGCACCGAGTCGACTGGCTACAAGATTTATAACCGTGCCCGCCAATGTTATATGAGGGGGTTCTATATGAATGGCACAGGTGATGAGGCTGACATCAACTATGCGGAAGTGGAGAGCGGAAACAGTTTCGCAATCAGCTATAATGATGGTGGCAAGATGTATCTCGTTTATACGAATGGCATGGTGCATGGCAGTTCTTACAAATACCACAGTTACACGGCTATTGAGATATTAGCCCCCCTCGATCCACCGGAGATAAACATCCCAGGTGACTTGAACGGCGACGGCAAAGTGGATATCGCCGACGTGAATGCCGTCATCAACATGATGCTGGGCAAGACATCGCCGACCGAGGCTGGCGACGTGACGGGTGACGGCAATGTCGACATCGCCGACGTCAACGCCGTCATCAACCTGATGCTGGGCAAGACGACACCGGTCACGCCACCCACCGACCCCACCCCTCAGACGCTCACCGCCATCGGCTACAACATCCCCCACAACGCCCTGGACAATGAGGGCAACGAGGGATATGCCAAGCTGGTGGACGGCAACCGCAACACCAAGTGGTGCGTGGAGAATCGCTCTGGGGCATGGGAAACCATCTGGATTGACCTCAAGAGCAACACCGCATTCACCCCCACCAGCTATAAGATGACTCCGGGCAATGACACCTACAATTTCTATACCCGCAATCCGAAGAATTGGAAGATCTATGGCCGCAACAGCGAGAGCGAGTCGTGGACCCAGCTGGCTCATGTGACCGACGGCTCCGGGCTGGGCACCAGCAACTCTACCGACTACACCTTCGAGTTCAACGGCGTGACGAAGGCGTACAAGTACTATCGGTTTGAGGTCATCGAGATTGGCGGCAAGGACAAGTGGAACAGCGCCTACTACGTCTTCCAGCTGGCCGAACTGACGCTGCTGGGATACTGATGTCCACCTAGCCCCCTAAAGGGGGGATGAAGGATTTCGCCAAATCTTGTGAAAGAAATGAGATTTGGCGAAATTTTTCTTGCACATTCGGGCGACAATCACTACTTTCGCAGCGAAAAATATGTGCTGTGGACATTTATTATTTCAATCCCGAGAATGACTTGGCGCTGGCCAATGGGGGGCTGAACTACACTGCCCCACCACGAGCGGCACAGCTGCGGCACGACCTGCGGCTGCTGCCGGCATGGCTGGCACAGCCGGGCGACCGTGTGCTGTGCCCCGACCAATGCACAATGCACAATGCACAATGCACAATGACATCGCATGATGTTCACAAGAAAGATCGCGAGTGGCTGCTAGCACAGGGATTGGGGGTTGACATCATCACGCCCGAGGAACTGCCCAACTTGACCGAAGCGCACCTGGTGCCATGGGGGTGGAGCCGCGCCACACGGCGCACGCTGCAGCGCTGGGGCGTGCCCGAAGGGCTGTTGCCCAGCACCGAACGCATCGAGGCGGTGCATCGCTTGTCGCACCGCCGCACCACCATCGCCATGAATGAGCGGCTGCAGCAGCTCACAGGCATCGACTACTGCCCCACCCCGGTCGAACTCACCACACTGGAGCAAGTCAAGCGTTGGGCTAGCGAGCATCCGGGATGCTACCTGAAGTTGCCCTGGTCGGGCAGCGGACAGGGCGTTTACCGCGTGTTGAGCATGGAAGACGAGCACTTGTGGCAATGGTGCCAAGGTGGCCTGCGGCGGCAAGGGTCGCTGCTGTGCGAAGAGGCGCTAGACAAGATTCAGGATCTTGCCACCGAGTGGCTGTGCCGTGACGGCAGGGTCGAGTTGGTGGGTTACTCGGTCTTTGAGAGCGACTTCCACCACCAGTATGCTGGTGGCGTTGTCGACACCCGCCAGGCACTGCACGATCGCATCGCAGCCCTCTATCCCGCCCTAGACGACGCGGTGACGGCCTTGCAACAGGTCATCACCGCGCTGATTGCGCCCGAGTATGACGGACACCTGGGTGTGGATATGATGCTTTATCGCCGTGCCGATGGCACCATCGGTCTCGACCCATGCGTCGAGGTCAATCTGCGGTGCACCATGGGGCTGGTTTGCAGCGTACTGGGCGAGCGACACGGCCGCCGCGGCATCTTCCACATCACCGACACGCCCCAACCCACCAGCGAGCCGCTCACCCCACCCGCCCACTTCACTGCAGTGCTAAACTAAGGAATATGTTAAAAATAACGAGAATTCCTTTTCAAAAAAAAGTCAATAACACCTTTTATTAAAAAAATAATATTTATCTTTGCACAATATTTGCATTTAACCGAATTATTCGGCATGGTTATCACCAAGTTACCCATATTGACAGGCAAATGACTCTCAAAAGAACAAATCTACTTAATAATCTGATTTTTAACATATTACAATCAATACCGCCCACTCATTATTCTTGTGGGACAGTATTTAATAGCATAACTGCTTGCCGCAGGTTGGCAGTTTATCATTATATGTCACATTTCGACTACTAGGCAAGAAATGAGCCTTTTTTAATTTGATTTTTTAAAAGAATACAATAATTATGTTAGGAAAAAGTCAATTTTTAAAGTTGAGCGCGGTGATGTTCATGGCGGTGTGTGTGGCGACATGTGGAGTAGACATACCCAAGGAGACGCAGACATCGTTTGAGACGATGACCATCACGAAGTCGGACATCGAGATACCCGTGAAATTCAGTGCCAAGATGAAGGGCCAGGCCGATGTGACCATCTCGCCCCAAGTGAGCGGCCAACTGATGCGCATCTGCGTGACCGAAGGTCAGCAAGTGAGGCGCGGACAGACGCTGTTTGTCATTGACTCTCGCAATGCTCAAAACGAGCTGCAATCGGCGCAAGCCAACCTCCAGGCTGCGCAGGCCAATCTGGCGGCTGCGCAGGCACAAGCCAACAGTGCGAAACTGGAGTATGACAGCAACAAGAACCTGTTTGACAAAAAGATTGTGAGCAATTACACGCTCGAGAACTCGCTGAACACCTACCGTCAGGCGCAAGCGTCGGTCGGCCAGGCTAAGGCCTCGGTTACCCAGGCGCAAGCAGCCGTGAGCCGTGCTCGAGTGAACTTGGGTTTCTGCACGCTAACCTCACCGGTTTCGGGCATCGTGGGTGAGATTACTGTCCATGCTGGTGATCAGGTGACTCCAATGACCCAATTGACCATCGTCAGCGGCAACCAACAGATGGAGGCTTGGTTCTCGGTTCCCGAATCGATTCTCGAGGCGGGCATCTCTTCAGGTGCCACTCGTAGCGACAAGGACCGATACCTTGCTGAGTTGCCCGATGTGACCTTTGTGATGAAGAACGGCACCGAGTATCCACAAAAGGGCCGCATCTCCAGCATCACGGGCGTGGTGGACGCTGCAACGGGTTCGCTAGCCTGCAAAGCCACGTTCCCCAACCCTGACGGCCATCTGTACTCGGGCATCCAAGGCACCGTGATTCTGCCACTGAGCAGCAAGGATGTGATGGTGATTCCGCAGAATGCTTTGGTGCGTCTGCAAGACAAGTCGCTAGTCTATAAAGTGAAGTCCGACAGCACGGTTACCGCCGTCACCGTGATCACGACCGACGCCGGCAACGGCAAGGACCTGATTGTGAAAGAGGGCCTGAATGTGGGCGACCGCATCGTGACCGTCGGCGCCAACAACTTGCAGGAAGGTCAGCAAGTCCTTTTCCCAACCGCAGCCAAAAAGGAAGACTAAACCATGAAGAATAATATCTTCATCAACAAATATGTGATGGCATGCGCGATAGCGATTGTCATCACGCTGGTGGGCGTCATCTGCATGAGCACGCTGCCCATTGAGCAATACCCCAACATTGCACCACCGACGGTGCGCGTATCGACATCGTACACCGGCGCCGACGCGAACACCATCATGAAGTCGGTGATTCAGCCGCTGGAAGAGAACATCAACGGTGTGCCGGGTATGACCTATATCACCAGTTCGGCCTCGGCATCGGGCGATGTCTCGATTCAAGTCTTTTTTGAACAAGGCACCGACCCCGACCTGGCCGCAGTGAATGTCCAGAACCGCGTCAGCCGCGCAACCGCCTTGCTGCCCTCGGAGGTGACCAAGGTGGGTGTGCAAGTGATGAAACAGCAGAGTAACATCCTGCACATCGGCGCACTGAAGAGCGTGGACGGCAAGTATGATGCCGACTTTATTGCCAACTACATCGACATCAACATTCGTCCGCGTCTGATGCGTATTACCGGTGTAGGCGACGTGTTGGCATTGGGTAACACTTACGCCCTGCGCATCTGGCTCAAACCCGATGTGATGGCGCAGTATGGTCTGGAGCCCAACGACGTATTCGCCGCCATTGGCGGTCAGAGCTTCGTTGCCGCCACGGGTTCGCTGGGTGAGCAGTCGGAGAACGCCTATCAGTACTCGATGGAGTACAAAGGTACGCTGAAGACCGTCGAGGAGTTCAACGACATTGTGCTGCGCACCAGCGACAGCGGTCACCTGCTACACCTGAGCGACGTGGCCGAAGTGGAGATTGGAGCCGTGAGCTACAACTTCACATCGAACATCGACGGTAAGCCGGGCACCATCTACATGGTGTTCCAGGCACCGGGCGCCAACGCTACCGAGGTGAACGCCCGCATCAACAAGCTCTATGAAGACCTGAAGCCGACAATGCCTGCCGGGCTAGAGTTTTTGATCTTGGAAACCAGTGACGACTTCCTGTTCGCTGCCATCCACAATGTGGTGGAGACACTAGTCATCGCTATCATCCTCGTGATCCTTGTGGTGTACTTCTTCCTGCAGAGCTTCAAGGCGACGGTTATCCCGTCCATTTCGATCATCGTGTCGTTGTTGGGAACCTTCGCCATCGTGTCGCTAGCAGGCTTCTCGCTGAACATTTTGACGCTATTCGCCCTTGTGCTGGCTATCGGTACCGTGGTGGATGACGCCATTGTGGTTGTTGAGGCGGTCATGGCGAAGATGGAGGGTGGCATCACCGATGCCCGTGAGGCGACGCGTCAGGCTATGAACGATGTGTCAGTCGCCGTCATCTCGTGTACCTTGGTCTTCATGGCTGTGTTTATCCCAGTGGCCTTCATGCCGGGTACTTCGGGCTCGTTCTTCACGCAGTTCGGTGTCACGCTGGCATCGGCTGTGGGTCTGTCGTGTGTATCGGCTTTGACGCTGTGTCCTGCCCTTTGCGCCATCATGATGCGCTATTCCAAGGACGGCAAGGAGAAGAAGAACCTGAACTACTATGTCACCAAGGCCTACACTGCCAGCTATAACGCCATCCTGAGGAAATATACCAAGAGCGTGAGCCGCTTTATCAAGCGCCCGGTGATCGCGGGCATCTTGCTCGCCATCGCTGCTGTGCTGCTCGTCATCTTCATGCGCGGTCTTCCCAGTGGTCTTGTGCCGCAAGAAGACCAGGGCGTGTTCTTTGCCGAGGTTCGTGCTCCAGAGGGCTGCACCCTGCATGAGACCCAAGAGATTGTGAAGATGGTCGAGGAGCGTGTGAAGAAGATTCCCGAGTTGGAGAGCTACGCTGTGGTGAGTGGTTATGGCATGATGGCCGGTCGTTCGGGCAGCTGCTATGCCACGCTCATCATCCGCTTGAAGAACTGGGATGACCGTCCGGGTATGAACCACAACATCATGCTGGTCTACGCTCGCTTCGCCATGGACTGCAAGGACATCAAGAATGCCCGGGTTATCCCATTCCAGATGCCACAGGTGCCAGGCTACGGCTCGAACAGCAGTGTGAACCTGGTGCTGCAAGACATGCAGGACCGCCCGATGTCGGACTTCAACATCGACGCGACCCAATTCCTAACCAAGCTGAACGAGCGTCCAGAAATCATGATGGCCATGTCGACCTATTCAGAGCGTTTTCCGAAATATCAGGTCGAAGTCGACGCTACGCAGTGCGACCGCGCTGGTGTGACACCCGCTTCTGTGCTCCGCACCCTGGGTGCCTATTGCGGTGGCTCTTATGTAGGCAACTTCAACCAGTTTGGCAAGGTGTATCGCATCATGGCCAACGCTGCGCCTGAATATCGTCTTGACCCCTCGTCGCTCAATAACATCTTTGTGCGTGTGCAAGGTGGCAAGATGGCTCCCATCTCGGAGTTTGTCAATTTGTATGAGATTGTCGGCTCGGCCTCGGTCGATCACTTCAACCTATTCCAAAGCATCACTTGCGGTGTGATGACCGCCAGCGGATACTCGGAGGGCGATGCTCACAAGGCCATTGCCGAAGTGTTCAAAGAGTCGATGCCTAACGGCTACAGCTACGAATATGGTGGCATGTCGCGCGAGGTGGAGGAAGCGGCGGGCTCTAACGCCACGGCACTCATCTACTGCATCTGCGCCATCCTCATTTACCTGATTCTTGCATCACTCTACAACTCATGGTTCACCCCGATGGCCGTGCTGCTGAGCGTGCCCTTCGGTCTGATGGGCTCGTTTGGCGCCATCTGGCTGGTCTCGCTACTGCATCTGCCTGGCATGGAGAACAACATCTACTTGCAGACGGGTGTGATCATGCTGATCGGTCTATTGGCGAAGACCGCCATCCTCATCACCGAGTTTGCCTCAGAGCGTCGCGAACAAGGCATGAGCATCCGCGATGCTGCATTTGCCGCCTGCGAGGAGCGTCTGCGTCCCATCTTGATGACCGTAGTCACGATGATTGCGGGTATGATTCCGCTCATCATCGCCGGTGGCGCCGGTGCCAATGGTAACCGAGTGCTTGCCCTCGGCGTCACCGCCGGTATGGCCGTCGGTACTCTCGCCCTGCTCTTTGTTGTCCCAGCCTTCTTCATCGTGTTCCAGAAGTTGCATGAGAAGTATCAAGGCAAAACCGTGAAAGAAACAAGTGAAACCGAGATAACAACCGAATAGCGAAATGAAAAGGATAAAAGTTATCATCAGCATAGGCATCCTGTGCCTCGTGGTCGGGAGTTGTGGCTTGTACAACAAATATGAGTCCGATCCCACGATACCAGCCGATGTCCTCGGTATCAACACCACCGACACGCTGGGCGCCAATGTCCCCGCCCCACTGTCGTGGCGAGAATTCTTCACCGACCCGCTGTTGCAGCAGCTCATCGAGTGTGCGCTAGAGCGCAATACTGACATCAACTCGGCGCGCATTGCCATCAAGCAGAGCGAGATTTCGTTGCAGATGGCGAAGAAGGCAATCCTGCCATCGCTGTTTTTCTCCCCCTCGGGAACTATCTCGCATTTCAATGGCAACACGACAGAGACCTACAATGTGCCCTTACAAGCCAATTGGGACTTGGGCACGATTGGCTCCTACACCAACAAGAAGCGGGCCGCGCAGGCCGTGATCATGCAAGCCCAGGCACGCGAGGACCTTGTGCGCACCAACCTGATTTCGGCCGTCGCCCAGCAGTATTGTCTGCTTCAGTTGTTGGACCGCCAGTACGAAATTCTGATCCAAACCGATAGCCTGTGGGGTGCCTCTTTAGAGGCTCAAAAGGTTCTGTGGGAAAACGGCAAGATCTACTCTACCGCCGTCAACCAACAGGAATCGTCGTGCATGAACGTCAAGACGCAGATGGTGGATGTGAGGCGCAACATCCGCAGTGTGGAAAATGCCCTTTGCCAACTCTTGGCGATGTCGCCCCAGCATATCGACCGCAGTCCCTGGGGCAGTTATTCCATGCCTCAACTGGCCAACGAGGGCATTTCAGCGCAGATGCTTCAAAATCGTCCCGACATTCGCCTGGCCGATCATGCCATGGAGGAGGCCTTCTATAACATGCAGGTTGCCCGTTCGGCATTCTACCCTGGCATCTCGCTATCGGGAGCGGCTGGCTGGACCAACAGTGGTGGTGGCGCCCTCGTCAACCCAGGCAAAATCTTGCTCAACATTGTCGGTTCGCTCACGCAGCCCATCTTTGCCCGCGGGCAGTTGAAGGGTAACCTAGAAATTGCCAAGCTTAATCAAGAGAACATGCGCAACAATTATGTGCAGACGGTGATTGACGCGGGTAATGATGTGAACGAGGCGCTTGCCGACTACCAAGCATCTATCGAGAAATATAGCTTGTATCACCGCCAGGTTGAGGTGCTGCACGATGCCTTCAACGGCACGCACGAACTCATGGACAACGGCAAGGCGAGTTATCTTGAGGTGCTCACGGCACAGGAAAGCTTGCTGAACGCCCAAATCAGTGAGGCAAAGAACATGTACGATGCCGCCCAGGCCATTATCGAACTTTACATCGCCCTGGGTGGAGCTACAAGATAGATTTTATTTATTTTAATCCTCCATTAAAGATTTATGAAGAGCAAACTCTCTGTAGTTTTTATTCTTTGTGTAGGGGTGCTACTCTCGGCTTGTTCACATGACGAGCCAACCGTGAAGCGCCGTGGCGAGCGCCAGGTATATGTACTCACCGCGGAAGGTCACATCTACGACCTGATGGGCGACAAGATAAAGGAGCTTCCCGACTGCGAATATGCCTCTGAAATTATCAGCGACGGTGATGACTATTTTGTCTCGGGGAAAAACTCCAAGGGCAAAGTAGGTTACTGGAAAAATGGCAAATGGAACACGCTTCACATCGATTTTATAGAAAATGTGAGCCACGAAACGCAGGGCATAGCCAAGTGGGACTATTACATCTACCTCTATGCCCACCCCTACATTTTGAAAAACAGTGGCATCTTCCCAATTGATGACTGTGAGAATTTCAGCCCTTCGGGCAAGTGCCTGACGGTGAGCAATGGCAAGTGCTACCTTGCGGGAATGGAATATCATGGCGATGACCCCAATGATGCCGTGCTCTACTATGAGTATAAAGGTCGCTTTGCCAAGGCCATTCTCCCTAAACCCAGTCCCGACCTAAGCGGCCATGCAACGTGCATCCATGCCTACGACACCGTCCACACCATCGTGGGCGGTCACGTGGGGCATGAGCCTTGCATCTGGGTTGACCAGCAACTGCAAGTGCTTCCACGCATCTTTAACCCACCTGCCCCAGAGATTGACTTACCACTTGGCCACGTGAGTTCGGTGATTCAACTGAATGGCCACATCTATGCTTGCGGTTTTGAAACAAACGAAGAGGGCCACGACATGGCCATCATGTGGATTGATGGTGTCCCGAAACGCATTCATTCAGGACGTCAGGAAAAAGTCATATTCTCCTTTGCCGAAGAGTTAATTGCCTATGGTGATGATTACTATATGCTCAGTTTTGAGTTCTACGAGAAAAATCTGCCAAACGGCGAGGCCGAGGTTTATGGCGACATCCTTATCTGGCTGAACGACAGAATAATAGCCAAATACAATAATATTGATGTTGTAAATTTCACTGTGGTATAACAAATAAAACGACAATGAAAATGAAACTTTTTTTAAGAACTCTTTTCTTAGGAGCTTTGTTTGCGATTCCCTACACCATGGGTGCGCAAATCACCAATATCCCTATCGGTGTATCAGAGAAGATTAATGCCGACAGTCTCGCTCGTGTGTTCGACAGTCAACCGTTCTTTGGCATCTACAAGGACAACTATTTTGTTGGCGGTACGGCACTGAACCAGAAGCCCACCGAGTTTAACAGCGACGTGAAGTTCCAGATTAGCTTCCGCCAGCGCCTCACCAAGTCGGTCCTTCCCTTCCACAGCCACATCTTCTTGAGCTACTCACAGAAGGCCATGTGGAACGTCTTTGAGGAGTCGCTGCCGTTCCACGACCTGAACTTCAACCCGGGCATCGGTATCCAAGGCCTTATCACTCATAATGACAAGGTGCTCGGCAATGCCACCATTATGCTCGAGCATGAGTCTAATGGCCGAGACGGTGAGGCGTCACGCAGTTGGAACAAAATCTCGTTTGCCGGTTCGGTATTTATTGACCCTCGTCTGATGGTGCATGCCAAGGCGTGGATTCCCATCATCGATGGCCAGCAGAACAAGGACATTCTCAAATACAGTGGCATTTTCCAGGCTGGTGCGCAGTTCCTTTCCACCAACAAGCGTTGGGTGGCCGACGTGACCTTTGTCAAGCGTCAAGGTTGGAACTTCAGCTTCAACACCATTGTTAACGTCGGTTTCCGCATCCGCGAGAAGGACAACCAGTTCTTGATGTTGCATTTCTATGACGGTTATGGCGAGAACATGCTCGACTACAACAAGTACCACTGCCGTCTGCGCATCGGTTTGCTCATCCGTCCCAGGTTCTTCAGCGACTTCTAACTCCCCAGCACATCACTATGTTTCGCAATTGCTTGATATTGGCGTTCATGCTTTGCATGCCGTTGCTGTGCTATGGCCAGGACAGCGCCGACACCACTGTACATCTCAACAAGGTTCAGCGCATCAAGGCCGGCATCCAGCAACGCATCGATGACCGGCTCAACGCGCCTTACGACACCACCCGCAACAGCGGGTACTGGTGGCGTGCCATGAAGCATGGCAAGATCAACTTCAACGACTCAACGATGGGCTATCCCAAATTCCTCATGTTCTGTTACAAGACCTACATGTGGGGCGACCGCGCCTTCAACAGCTACGACAGCGCTTATGTCGTCAGCACGGGCAAGAACTGGAAACTCATCCTCAAGAGCGAGAACTGGATGGACCGCTACATCGGCAAGCCTTTCAGCGACGTCAAGATGATTATGGGTAGCAACCTCGTGTCTAACATCGGTGTGTCGCTGTCGTTCATGGCAGTAAGCGTGGGCTACTCGTTCAGCCTCACTGGCGGCGGAAAGTCGTCCAAGAAGGCCGACTTCTCGTTTACCTGCGCCCGTTTCACTGCCGATGCCTATTATTGGGAGAACCGCAACGACATGAATGTCATCTACAAGCACGAAAACAGCGACGATGGCCGCCACAAGATCAGGCAATCCGGACTAGACCGCAAGGCGATGGGCCTCACTGCCTACTACTTCTTTAACAACCGCCGCTATGCCCAAGCAGCCGCCTATTGTTACTCCAAGTACCAGAAGCGCAGTGCTGGGTCTTGGCTCGCAGGCTTTAGTCTGCAGCACTATGATGTCAAGTTCAATGTCGATCAGATGTCCGAACAGGCTCAGTCCTACATACCCGACCCTTCAGCCCCACCCCGCATCCTTTACAACGACTACTGCCTTCTCGTGGGTTACGGCCACAACTGGGTGCTAGGCCGCAAGTGGTTGCTCAACATGACCGCCACACCCTACATCGGCTATCGTCATAATATCTTGGAAGAGAAACCCGGTGCATTCTCGCTCAATCTGCGTGGCCGCATGGGGCTCGTCTACAATCACAAGCAGTTCTTTGCGGGCATGCAAGGCTATGCCGACTACCACCGTTATAAGAACAAAAACAGCCACTTGTTCAACACCTACATGACTTTCTCTTTCCTTGGTGGTATTAGATTCTAAGACAACGACTTGAGCAGGGCGTAGAGGCGTGGTACAGGTAGGCCCATGACGTTGTAGAAGCATCCGTTGATGCGTTTCACGCCCATATAGCCAATCCATTCCTGAATACCATAGGCACCCGCCTTGTCCATGGGGCGGTAATGCTCAATGTAATAGTCGATTTCCTCATCGGTTAGTTCGGCAAACTCTACCTCGGTGACATCGGCAAACGATTGTTGGCTGGTTGGCGTGGTGACACACACTCCCGTAATCACATGATGCCCCTTTCCGCTGAGTGCGCGTAGCATGCGATGTGCCTCGGCGGCATCGGCAGGCTTGCCCAGCACTTTGCCGTCAAGCACGACAATCGTGTCGGCCGTGATGAGCAACTCATTGTTTTTCAATATATAGGGCTTTGCCTTCTGCACAGCCAGGAACTGCGCGACCTCGTCGGCAGGCATTGTATCGGGATAACTTTCCTGAATTCCTTCAATCAGTTCGACTCTAAATTCAATGCCCAGGTCCCTGAGCAGCTGCTGTCGGCGCGGCGACTTGCTCGCCAGCACCACGTCATATTGTTCGAGCATAAATGATTATAACTAGATAGACTAGATTTTCTAGATAGACTAGATTGTCTAGATTGTTATTCTAATACACTTCGATTTCGTCGACGAAGAGGAAGCCGTTACTGGCTGCGAAAGCATGCCATGAGGGCAAGCATTTCTCGCTCTTGATGACCACGCGCACATAACGGGCCTTGACGGGCTTGAAGTGAGCCGTGTGGCGCTTGATGACAAATTCCTCGCTCTGCACGATCTCAGAATAGTCTTGCGCGATGACTTGCTTGAAACGCTCGCCATCGGTCGAGACATAGACCTCGATGCCCCGAGCGTCGACCACACCGTCGCATTGAAACACATCGGCATTAAACGCCACCTCGCTGATCTTTTGCTTCCGGGCCAGGTCGATCGTTGCGTCCAAGTCATTCCCACAGAACCCCAGCCACAGCCCTGTGCGATAGCTGTTGGCTCCATGTAGCCCGTCGACCAGTGTTGGTGCTCCAGCAAAGGTGTAATTCTCATTGGGTTGCGTGTTGAGCTTGATGTCACAAAACGTTGCTTTGTTCACGCGGATAGTGTCATTGTTGATGCGCTCAGGATAACCCAGCGGGCCCATGGTACGCGAGCGCAACACCGCATTGTCGGTAATATAGAATGGCTGTGTATATTGGCTCGAAGCTTGGGTGGGCTCACTGCCGTCAAGTGTGTAGCGGATGTCGTTGCCCTGGAGCGACGACATCTCAATCTTGAGTGCCTTGCGCTGTGGTACAGGCGTATAGGTCGTGGTCACGCCACACAGGTGACGGGCATAGTTCCATCCCAGCAGGTTGTATAACTCCATCAGATGCGGTATGCGACGCAAGAAAGACTGATAGTCCTTGCGATCGACCGGTGTCCACTGCACCTCGGCCAACGCCGCCATGCGCGGCAGTACCATGTACTGCACGTAGCTAAAGGTCGTGATGTACTCGGTCCACAGGTTGGCCTGGCACCCCATGATGAGTTTTCCCTGCTCGGGCGTGAGTTCTTGTGGCACAGGGTCAAAGCTATAGACCTTCTCGACAGGGATATATCCCCCGATAGCAAAGGGCTCGGCCGCCATGTCACGCGACTGATAAAAGTCAAAGTACATGTGCGTATTGGGCGCCTGGACAACGCGGTTGCCTCGACGCGCGCCCTCGATGGCTCCCGCCTCGCCGCGCCACGACATCACAATAGCCTGCTCGGGCACATCGCACTCTAGGATTTCGTCCCAACCCTCAGGCGAACGTCCGCGGTCGGTCACCACCTTGCAGGCAAATCTCGTGACATAGCCCTGCAGCTGATCCTCGGCGGTATATTTTCCCCTCGGCTTGATGCACTCGGTGCGTATTCGTTCTTGACACTTGGGGCACTCGCGCCAGCGATCCTTGGGGCACTCGTCGCCGCCAATGCAGATGACTGGTGACGGAAAGATGTCCATCACCTCGTTGAGCACATCCTCGATGAGCTGCATCGTAGCATCATTGCCTGGGCAAATCACCTCGGGCGTCACGCCCCAGCAGGTCCACACCCCGAAGTCTTGCCCTGTGCAGCCCAGTTCGGGATAACTGGCCAGAATGGCCTGTGTGTGCCCCGGCATCTCTATTTCGGGCACCACATTGATGTGTCGCTCGGCAGCATAGCGCACTATCTCACGTGCCTCATCCTGGGTGTAGTATCCCCCGTGGCGCTCGTGTTGCCACTTGCCAGGGTTGCGCCCGATGACCGTAGAGTCACGCCAGGCGCCCACCTGGGTGAGTCGGGGATATTTCTTGATTTCAATGCGCCAGCCCTGGTCATCGGTCAGGTGCCAATGGAAGTTGTTGATGTTGTGCAGGGCCAGCATGTCGATGAAAGTCTTCACCTCGTCCATGGTCCAGAAGTGTCGGCACACATCCAGATGGGCGGCACGATAGGGAAAGCGCGGTGCGTCGCTGACCTCGACTTGTGGCAACTGCACCTGGTCGAAATGCCCTACAGGTAACGCCTTGCGCAACGTCATGATGCCATGAAATACAGCAGCTGGTGAGGCGCCACGAATGGTCACCTCATTGCCTGTCACGCTTAGTCGGTATGCCTCAGGGTTGTCGTCCTTCAGGTCGGAGAGCAGCACGATTGTTCCTGATGGCGCACTAGCGCCCTGACCCCTGATTCCTAAAAGCTCTATGCCCGTGCTTTGCTTGACATAGTCGCACAGGAACTGTGCATTGCGATGCATCACAGGGTCGTCGGGTGCCACCACGGCCACTGTGCCGTCGAGGACAAAGGGTGTAGCACACTGGATGCGGGTTACTTGCTGCGGCATGGGTATCACCTCAAAGTCGGCCACTACCCCAACGCACAATGCATCATACACAATGCACAATAAAAGCAATAAGGCTGTAATGTTACGTTTCATTGTTCCAATTATTTTAAGTGCGCCACAGGCATCCCAGGCGAGTGAACAACATTGTCACCAACACAGCAAGTGAGGTGAGAATCACGCCTTGCAGGAATCCCAACCAGGACGAGGTTGCAAAAATAGTAAAAAATGGCCAAATATGGGTCAACTGCAACAATGGAATCACACAGAGGTCGCCCGCCACATAAGCCACCATCGGGTTCTGTCCTGCTCTGTACAAGAATTTCGTCGCCCTGTGACACCGCCACGCATCACAGATGACACTAAAGGCGATGAGCAGCAAACACGACAGGGCTCCCATCACCAGCAGGTAACTGAACGAGGGCGGGTCTTTCTTTATACCTCCTTCAAAGGGCTCGAGAATCAGTCCCAGTACCAACATTGCAGCAGCCAAACCAAATAAGTGTCTCCACAACACCACATAACCTTGTCCGCGCCGCAGCACAAGCCATCCCACCATCAACAATGCAGCACTAACGGCCATATTGAGCACCACTTGTCGCATGTAGAGTAGCGTCAGATTGGTTAACACCAACGCCAGACACACCAGTAAGATTGCTATCGTTGAAAAAACATTTGTCCTGCTGGTTGAGCGCTGCGCTGGTGGGATGCTGCACATCAGTTCACCCGCCTTTGCCGCGGGTATCACAATCAGCAGATACTTGAGCATCCAAGGCTGGTAAAACCAGTCGAGAGGTGTCCACTTGAGTACCGCCTGGACCCAACTGCCCGATACAGTCGACGACAAGAACAACGCCGCCAACATGAGCAGGAGAAGCCATCGTAGGTGCTCGCGGCCCATGGTAAACAAATAGAGTAATGAGCCCCACAAGGCTACATTGGCCATGATGAGGAGGATGATGTTGCTGCGATGTGGGTCAAATCCAGTGCCATCGGGATAATGCATCGAGAGCATCGCCACCAGTCCTAGCAAAAGCGCAGCTGGCTGGATGGTGTGCCGCAGCCATGCTGGCCACCGCTTGGGCAGCCGTGTGAACATGGCAAACATCCCCGCAAAACATGCCAGTGCCATGAGCCAATGTCGCGGCGACTGCTGGCCACCACTGGTGACATAGGGATAGAAGTGCTGCACCAAGATGGCAAAATAAGTAAGCAAGATTGCTCTCCACACAACCTGCGCCACTAGCGAGAGCATGGATGCACCCCGTTGACGCTTCTTTCCCAGCGAGAACGGCAATGCTGCCCCCATGGCGAAGAGGAACGCAGGGAACACCAGGTCAACCCAGGTCACGCCGGCAATAGTGGCATCGTAGGCATGAGCGGGTGGTGGTTCCTGACAATGATACATCCATCCGGGCAGGATGCCTCCTACCACAGTCGCGCTCAGGACCATGGTGATGATGGCATAGCCTCTCAGGGCATCCAAGGCTAATGATCGTTCGGTCAATGGTTTCATCTCTCCAGGTGTTTAGCGTCGGTCATATAGACGCGCCCAAAACGGTCGGTGGTACGCACCTGCAGGCGGGCATTGCGATCCTTGGGACACGCACGAAACAGATGAGTGGTCGGCATGGGTGAAATCCACTCATAAACCACCTTCTTGCGGTCGGCACAGTCGATGCGCGACTTTGGGTCATACCCTGTGAATTGCTGCATCTGTGCCGTCACCTTGCCATTTTCAAGCAACTCGATACGCCACTTGCTGTCATAATTCCACACATTAGCCACTACATCGTCGGGGTGGTCGTCATCCTCACCAGGCAGATAGGCCGTGAGCTGATAGTCACGGTCGCATCCCGCACCCTTGTAGTACCAGGTGACCTGGTCACCATCGAAATCATAAACGGCATATCCTCGTGGCGCGCCGTCAAGGCACTCGGGCAATCGCCACCATGTGCCACACGCTGCCGCAGTGTTGTGCTCATATAGGCTGTCGCCATGTTCGATGTTCAGGTTATAGTGCATGTGCCCCGAGATAATATGCGCCCGATAGGGCTTGAGCAATTCATGAAATGCAGCTGCATTCACCATTTGGTCGGCAATAGGGCCATACTGGTAGGCAAATGGCTGTTGCTGTGGCGTGAGCCGTGTAGGTATGTGCATCGCCACTACCACCAAATTGCCTGGCTTCACATCTCGCAAGTCCTGCTCCAGCCATCTGAAGGTGGTCTCGTCGCAATAGCCCATATAGAAGTATTCTCGCCCAATGTAGAAGTTGTCGTTGATGACCACATAGTGCACCAGCCCTCGATTGAAACTGTAGTGGTCGGGGCCAAAGTAGTCCTCGTAGGTGTGATGCGACGTCTCGTGCGAACGGCCGTTATAGTCCATGTCGTGATTGCCAATGACGCGATATACGGGCAGATTGAGCCTGGCAACGCGTTTGATATACTCGGGAAACAGCCAAGGGCTGTCGCCCACGATGTCACCACAATCCAGCCCCAATACATCACGGTTGCCCAACCCAGCCACGGTTGCCTGGATGTCATCGAGCATCGCCTCATACTGATCCAGGTCGCCCACCGAGGTCACCTGCGCGTCGGCCTGGACGATGAGTGTGTGATGGTGGTCATCACGCGGGTTGCGTGTCAACCCGAAGTCATAAGTCATTTTATCATCGGCCAGCCGCTGATAAAATGTGGGAATCGTCGACTGGTCGAGGGGTGGCTTAAAACCAGCTGGTGTGGAAATATAAACAAACCTTGCCTGAACTGGGCTGATGAGTGTATAGCGGCCTTGCTGGTCGGTGTGCACGATGTTGTAGCCATCGGTCACAGCCACGCCCGACAATGGCTGGTGTCCGCACGTCACCTGACCCGTCACCGTGCGTGTGGCAAGCCCTTTTTCAATGCACCATGCAGAATGCACAATGCAGAATGAAAGCAATAATGTTGTGATGATACGATTCATATCAAATGCCTAATGAGTCTAGATAATTGTCCACGCCTTGCCTGATGGCGTCCCAGTAGTTGAACTGCCGCACATGAACCATGTCGAAGATAAAGTAACCGTCGGCATGGTTGATACAAGCGTCAATGGTCTGTGTCACTGCTGCTGCTTGCCCGCCATCGGGCCATCCCGTGGGGTTGCCCACATCGGGACCGCCCGCAAACGCCACATCGCCACACAGCAAATTCTGCGCTTGTCGACAGAAGCCCTCACAAGTCCACTCGCCAGTGCCATAGATGCTCTCAGTGCTGGCATAGGCACCCAACAGCAAGAAGTCCAACTCCTGCGCCAGGCCATAGTTCTTATAGTCGCTGTTGGCCCAGCGTGGATAATAACTGGCAGTGTTATACTTGTTGCTCGCCCAGTTCACGCCCACATCGTAGTAGGTCGAGTACCATGCGCCCACATAGAGTGCAAACTGAATCTTGGGGTTTTGCTGATGAACCACGTCGCGTGCCTTGATGACAAAGTCATGAATCACCTTGGCACGGAATGCCATCCATTGCTTGAAATAAGTGGGCGCGAAATAGGGGATGGGCGACACAGCCATGCCAGGTGTCATGACGCTGGCAGGCCAGTTGCTGATCGAGTGCCCTAGATACTGCTCAAACTGCTGGCGCGACTCGTCGCTGAAATCGCTCAGGAACTCGTCATAGCGGCAACGGTCCAACACGATGCCGTCCAACGGATACTGCGCTAGGTCGGCTAGCATGGTGAGCAAGTATTGCTGCACCTCGGGGTTGGCTGGATTGAAGAACTTGGCATGATGGTCTTCCGAGTCCATCGCATTGACCAGTCCGTCGCTAGTGTTGAGTACGGTGACCCAGTCGCGCTTGCTCTCGTCGCGGAACACAATGCCCTGGCGACCCATGCCATAGTAATACTCATATCCCCCCACCATTGTGTTGATGCCTGCATGGACACGCAGCCCCAGGTCGTGACCGATGTCGATGAATGCCTGCAGGTAGTCCCACGTGGCTTGGCGGTTATACATGCGGTAATAAGGGCCATCCCAATAAGGCAGTTTGGTCACCTTGTCCATCACGCTGCAATCGAACAGCACATCGCCCTCGGTGGGTCGCACATCGACCACGACATCGGTAATGCCCGCCCTGCCAGCCAAAGTCAGGTCACGGCGGATGTTCTCCTGGCTGTCGGCAAAGACGGGGAAGTTGGCACTGGCGTCAATCCACATATATCGCGGTTTCTCGTTGTGAGTGGGCAGCTTGCCCAGCAAGAGATTGATTACTGCATTTACATCACTCACATCTACCCTGCCATCGCGGGTAAGATCGGCATTGATGTTGCCACTCTTGCCCAGCATCACATTGATGATGACATTGACGTCGCTGATGTCTAGCGCGCCATCTCGATTGACATCTCCCCAAGTCAAACTCCTGGCCGTGAACGAAGCCACAGCCAGGAGCAGCGATATAACAACAAACCGCTTCATCGTTTATATGGTTTTAATCATCAAGTGTTTTCAGGTATTTGTCCACACCCAGCTTGATGGCATCCCAATAGCCAAACTGCCGCACATGAACCATGTCGAAGATAAAGTATCCGTCGGCATTGTTGATGCAAGCATCGACCGACTGCGTCACGGCGGTAAACTGTCCTCCTTCGGGCCACCCCGTGGGATTGCCCACATCGGGTCCTGCGGCAAACTTCACATCACCAGCCAATAGCGGTTTTGCCTGTCGGCAGAAGCCCTCGCAAGACCACTCGCCCGAACCATAGATATTGCTTACCGAGGCGTATGCGCCCAACAACAGGAAATCCAGGTTCTGTGCGAAGCCATACTTCTTGTAGTCAGCATTCGCCCATCGCGGATAGTCGACCGAGGGGTCATACTTGCTACTGGCCCAATTCACACCCATGTCATAGTAGGTAGAATACCACGCTCCAACATAGACGGCAAACTGAATCTTGTTGTTCGTTCCCTTGATAGCATCTCGTGCTCGCAGTATAAAGTCATGGATTACCTTAGCTCGGAACGCCAGCCAATCCTTGAAATAAGTGGGTGTATTGCTGGGAATTGGCGTTACAGCCATGCCCGGTGCCATCACACTGGCAGGCCAGTTGTCGACCTCGTGTCCCAGATACTGCTCAAACTTCTGTCGCGAGACATCGCTGAAGTCGCTCAGGAACTCGTCATATCGGCAACGGTCCAGCACGATTCCATCCAGGTTGTACTGCGCCAGGTCGCGCAACATCGTCAGCAGATAGCGCTGCACCTCGTCGTGGGCCGGGTTGAAGAACTTCGTGCCATAGCTATCCAGGTCCATCTCGTTGGCCAGTCCCGTCTTGGTGTTGAGCGTTGTGACCCAGTCACGCTTGTCGGCGTCGCGGAACACTGCGCCCTGCTGACCCAGCCCGTAGGCATACTGGCACCCTCCGACCATCATATTGACACCGGCATGGACTTTGAGACCGATTTCATGTCCGATATCGATAAATGCCTGGAGGTAGTCCCACGATGCCGCTCGGTTATACATCTGGTAGCGCCCCCCACTCCACGACGGCAACTTGGTAACCGTGGGTATGACGCTGCAGTTAAAGAGAACATCGCCCTCGGTAGGCCGCACATCGACCACCACATCTGTGATGCCCGACTGGTAGGCCAGCGTGAGGTCACGGCGGATGTTGTCCCGGCGGTCGGCAAACACAGGGAAGTTGGCACTAGCGTCAATCCACATATATCGTGGTTTCTCGGCAACAGTTGGTGTAGGTCCTGGTTCGGGAGTAGGTTCGGGTGTAGGAATGGGGTCGTCTCCACCGCAGGCGGTGCAGACGGCCATCATTGCCATCAGGAAAAAGATAAAGCGGAACTGTTTCATCAGAACTTTTTTAAAAATGGGACTGCAAATTTAGTGCAAGCCGAGCGCAATACAAAACAAAAGACGGTGTTTTTTATTTTTATTGCCGAGGCGCAGCCTAAATTATCCAAATTTAGTGCAAGCCGAGCGCAATACAAAATAAAAGACGGTGTTTTATATTTTTATTGCCGAGGCGCAGCCTAAATTATCTAAATTTAGTGCAAGCCGAGCGCAACACAAAATAAAAGACGGTGTTTTTTATTTCAATTGCCGAAACGAAGTCTATATTATCTAAATATCCAGAAAAATCTGCAGTCCCATGACTTATAAAGAATTATTGTGCTACGCAGTCAAACTCGACACAACCCACCATCAGGTGCGTGTTGCTCGTGTAGACCAGGTCGAGATACTTGCCATCCTTGGTCGGGGTGAGCTTCACATCGGCTACACGGCCATCAGCAGCATAAGGTGTCACATCAAAGTCGGCATCACCCACAAGGCAGGTTGCCACCAGTCCAGGTGCATTGGCGACAGTATTGACACCATCAAAGTAGTCAACCGTGTCGGTGTTGAAGAGGTACAATGCTCCAGGCAGACCCCAGTTGGGCCAGAAACCTATGGAGAAGAGGACAGTGTAGTTGACCTTGTTGAAGGTGCAAGTGTAGCAGTTGGCATATTTCCAACCCGACATATCACCTGGAGGAGGCAGCAACGTACCAGCGATTTGATTGGTGGCGCCGTCAATGAAGTAGAAATTGTCGACTCCACTTGCATACTGACCCATGAAGTAACCATCAGCGGGGTCGCTAGTGCGTTGTGACACGTTGAAGTTATTGTCACGGCTCCAAATTTGCTGGACGCTCGAGCCGCCAACCTCAACAACCTGAGGCTCAGGATTGACCACGCCACCGGTCACCATCCAGCGAGCGATGTGCTGTGCATAGAGACCGCCGAAGGTAGCCACGATGACAGCATCCTCGTCGAGATTGCCAATCACCTGCACATAGTCACCCAGGGTGATGCCCCAAGCGTTGGGAGCCTCCAGAATCTTCACAGGCTCAGCCGTGACATCAGCAGTCTTCCACAAGCAGAAGTTTCCACCTTGTCCATCGGCAAAGTTGGCAATCACCAGGTTGCCATTCTCATCGCTCGACACGCAGCCCGTAGGCTCGGCCTCGCCCAGTGCGATTTCGCCGACCTTCTCGCCGGTAGCTTTGTTCACATAGACTGGTGTGCGGCCATCGCCCAAGCAAACCACGACATAGTCGCCCATAGCTGCCACTGTGGGATGGATGGCATTGGCATCCAGTTCCTCATAGAGGCTCTTCAGTTCCACTTCAAACAGCTGCGTTGCCGATCCCTCGCGGATGCCGATGATCTCGTCACCGCCCTTGCCCAGCATCAAGTTGATGACTGCGTTCACGTCGCTGATGTCAATCACGCCGTCACCATTCACGTCGCAATTAGCCACCATTTCGGTCTTGCCCAGCATCATATTGATCACTGCATTCACATCGCTGATGTCGACCTGATTGTCGTCATTAGCGTCACCTGTCAAAGCGCTTGCCGTGGCAAACATCGTTGCCAGGATTGCGCCTACCATAAATAGTCTTTTTAGTTTCATGTTAATAAAAATTTAGTAGTTAAACAAATGGGGTTATTTTAGTAGTTAAAGTAGTTAAAGGGAGTTAAGTAGTAGTCCCCCCTTTAGGGGGTTAGGGGGACTACATTTAATTCATCGACACGGCACTAACCACCTTGCGTTCGGTGCCGTCGCTGGGTTTGATCACAGGTTTGCCGTTGACCAGCATGATCGTCGAACCGCCGCCATCGAGGTTAAGCGCCTGGGTGCAGCCCATATCCTTAAGGATATTAGCCACCTCAAGCGTGCTGTAACCCGGCACATCGGGTGTCATGTTGCGTCCCTCGCACACGAAGTATATGAGGCGTGTGCCCGTATAACCAATAGCGGTGCGTGGTGCATTGCCGTCGGCCCCGATATCTTCTAGGTACTCATCTTGCCAGTTGTTACACACCTCGCCACCGCGCAGCAGCACCGGTCCACCACCAATGGCTGTGACGCAATCCATCAACTTACCGCCCTCAGGAAAGGTTGCGCTAGGCACCCTACCCGCCTCCAGCGGAAACTGCGTGGGATAGCTGTAGGTCTTGTCGTTGGCACCCGTTGCAGTAATGGTCGTATAGGTCCATGCCGTCTCAAAGTTGCCGTCGGCGAGTTTGCCGAAGTAGCCATGTACAGGATAGTAGAACGTGGTGGTCCAGTCGGGACTGCTCACCTGATTGGCGGGGCTCACCAGCTCACCATCGCGCCACATCAGGCTCAACGATGTTCCGTCCCAGAAGTAGCCTCCATTGATGATCACCGCGGCCTTCTTGGCCTGATAGAAGTCTGAGGGCTTGTTATAACCCGTAGCCTCTCCTAGAACCGAGAACACCACTTTGTTAACATCGGCCACAGCGACATAAGCCACCGCCTTCTTGCCTTTCAGTTGCTCGGGAGCACGGTAGACGTTGATATAGTTGGGCAGTTCGCCAAACTCATCGCCCACATTGGCCCATCCTAGTTTAATCAGCCCAGGATTGGCATCCTCGATCACGGGGTCTGGCCCAGGTTCAGGTTCTGCAGTTGTCCAGTCCCACCATTGCACAGCCTTGTTCTCGTCGCCACAAGCAGTGAGTGCTAACAGAGCGACTGCAACAAATAGTATTCGATTGAATTTCATCATATTATACTTTATTAGTAATCGGTCAGGGAACTCAAGGAATGACTTCCCTGACCCGAATAGTTTTACTTATCAATACAGTCAAACTCGATGCAGCCCACACTCAAGTGAGTATTGCTCACATAGTAGACATCCAAGTAATAACCATCCTTGGAGGGCATCATCACCACGTCACAACAGCGCGAGTCACCAGCATAGGGGATGGACTCGTAGTCGGTCATGCCGAACGTTCCCACCAGTCCCGAAGCCTGGTTGATGGCTGCGCCGTTGAAGAACGACGTAGAACTCGTGTCGAAGAAATACAAGATGCCTGGCAAGCCCCAGTTGGGCCAGTAGCCCATCGAGAAGAGCACCGTGTAGCTGTTGCCGTTGAAGACGCGGCTGTCGCTAATGGCGTTCTTCTTGCCCCATGACGCTCCGTCGGCCACAGGTCCTAGCGATCCAACGACGGTATTGGTTGTGCCGTCGATGAAGTAGAACGGGTCGTTGCCGTCGGCATACTGTCCCATGAAATAGCCATCGGCAGGATTGAAGGTGCGTTGAACCACCTTGGTGTTGTTGTCGCGGAAATTCCACTGCAGCACACCATTGATTTCAATGACCTCGGGCGCACCGACGACACCACCTGTCACCTTCCAGCGCACAAAGTGCTGAGCATAAAGCCCACCTGTTGTAGCCAAGATGTAGGCATCGCCATTGACATCGCCTACCACCTGCAGGTAGTCACCCAGCGTGAGGTTGAGGTTGTTGTCATAGTCGAGTAACTTGACCGGTGTTTCGTCCACCCCTGCGCTCTTCCAGATGGTAAAGGTTGTACCACTCTCCGAGAACTTGGCGATGAGCAAGTTGCCAGCCTCGTCGCTCGAGACACATCCCGTGGCATCGGCGCTGCCCAGGGTAATTTCGCCCACCTTGCTGCCCGTGTTCTTGTCGATGTAGAACGGCGTTGAGCCATCGCCCAGGTCGACCACCACATAACGGCCCATGGCAGCCAGCGTGGGATGGATGCTTTCGGCAACGGTCACGCCTGCCATACGGGCCAAGTCGGCTTCGAACTTGAGTACACCCGAGCCTGCACGAATGCCATTGTCCACCTTGTTGGGCACGAGCTTGAGCAGTGTGTAGGTAGCTTTGGTCACTCCGTCATCGGCAGTGACGGTGACGGTGGGCTTATCGTTCATGTCCATGGGTGTGCCCGGCGCGGGGCTGATGGTAGCGTGGGGCGACAGTGTCGCCTCAAATGTAGCGTCGCTCAGATCATCGGCGGTAGGAATCGAGATAGTCTTTTCCTCTTCGTTAACGATACAAGCCAGGTCGCCATTGACCGTAAACGCCAGCACAGCGCACTTGTTGGAGTGCGTTCGCTCACCTCTGATAGATATCTTCCGACTATCGCCCTGTGGGTCGGTAAAGTTGAAGTAGTTGGTCTGCGTGAGGTCTAGAATGGTAATTGCCGGCGAAATGACACAGTTGTTGTCCAATTCCACCTTCACGCGCATTGCCTTCAGGTCGGCCTCGGTGGTGGGGTTATCGCTGTCCTCGGGATAATACCAAGGGATGGGGATAACAAAGTCGGTCTGGTCGGGGTCGACCACCACCAATTTGGCAGCCTCAACCTCGGCATATTCGCCCTTTGTGAAGAGTGCCGTGATGCTGGTGATGCCCTGCCTGTCGGCGGTGGGCAGCACATACTCTGGGTCATGACAAGCATTGGTCACGACAAGCATCACAAGCGCTGAGAGATATAAACTAATTTTTTTCATAGTTTCAACTCTTAACTATAAACTATAAACTATTAACTAAACATTAGTTCCACTCAGGGAATTGTTCAACACTCTTGTTGCTCGACAATTCGCTCTCGGGCAAGGGAGTGGTATACATCTTGGCGGGGAAGTGACGGTCCTCGGTGTCACACTCCACATAATAGTAAGTGAACGTCTCGTCGGCATTCTTCACGATGCGGAACCCGTGCACACGATAGTTGCTGAATGCGCTCTGGGCCAGTTTCCAACGGCGCATGTCCCAATAGTACTGTCCCTCGTAGGCCAGCTCGACCTTGCGCTCCTGACGGATAGCTGCCATGAGGTCCTCGCCCGACAGGCCTGTGAGTCGTGGCAGCCCAACAGCGGGTCGCGTACGTACCTGATTGAGTGCGCCCAGGGCTTGCTCGGTCTTGCCTAGACGGTAGCATGCCTCGGCATAGTTGAGCAGCACCTCGGCATAGCGTATTGCCGTCCAGGGCTTGGTACAACGCTGGTCGACACTGAAGTCGTGGGTTTCATCAACGAGTTTGCGCAGATAGTAGCCCGTGGTCGATCGTCCAGCGGGCTTGGTCTCGACCTTCCACTGCGCATATCCGTCCACACCGCCCACATAGGGCTCGATGGTGCGCCCCTTCCATGTGGCACCATTGTAGAGGATGGTGAAGGCAAAGCGTGGTTCCAGTTGCTCGTAGGGCGGTGTGCCCGTTACGCCCTCGGCATCATGCCAGGCCTCCCAGTTGGGCTTTCCACCCGTCTTGAGTTCAAAGCTCTCGACCATCTCTTGTGTGGGCGTTCCATAGCCACCATCGATGCTGTTCTTCTGCAACTCCTTGTCACCACCTGGTGCGTAGTAGTTGTCAAACGAGTGAGTCACGCTCTCCTTGTTGTAGCAATACTGCAAAATGGCTCCCTTGCCACCTGGCGTGAATGGTGCACCCAGGTCGTCAGGCAGCTCATAGCCCATCTGCATCACCTGCAGGGCGGCTTCTTGCGCATCCTGCCAGCGTTCGGCATAGAGCATCACACGCGACATGAAGGCGTAGGCTGCGCCACTGGTAAGACGGCCATTGGGCGCGAGGCTCACAGGCAGATGCTCGGCAGCAAACTTCAAGTCCTGATAGATAAACTCATAAACCTGGGGCTCGTCGGTGAGGGGTGTGTCCTTCTTATACTTGTCCATATCCTCGTCATAGAGCACCACCTTGTGATACTTCTTGGCCAGCTCGGCATAGTAGAATGCTCGGAAGAAGCGCAGCTCGGCCTCGACCTCGTCCCTGTCTTCGTCACTCATCGTGCCATACTTGCGCAGGCTGGAGATGCTCTGGTTCGCGCGGGCAATATAACGGTACATCGTCGACCAGCTACCCAGATAGGTTGACACATAACTGGTGGTGAGGGTTGCCGCACCACCATAGGCAAACTCGCTGGGGATATAGCACAGCGAATTATAGGTCATGTCGCCATACTTGAACTCATCGGTCAGTGCCTCGGTCATGCCTGCCAAGCACTCACCCGTGTTGTAGTTGCCCAGATAGGCAACGTCCTCATACATATTGTTGACGACCAATTGAGCGTTGGCCTTGCTGGTCCAGATGAGCTTGTCGCTCACCGAATTGGTCGGCTCGAGATCCAGATAGTTGTTGCACGAGACAAGTGCCAACATCGTCCAGGCGATGGTCACCTTTGCTAGATATCTTGTTTTCATGACTGTTCGGTGTTAGAAAGTGATAGTGAGACCGCCCATGAGCGTACGCTGCTGTGGGTAATAACCATTGTTAACCTGCGGTGACTCGGGATCGAACCCTGCGGGCAGATCATCGATAGTAAACAGGTTGCATCCCTGGGCATAGAGACGAATTTTCTCGATGCCGATGCGCATGGTGAGCGCTCGAGGCAGCGTGTAGCCCAGCTGCAACGACTTGAGGCGAATGTAATCGCCCTTGCGGAACCAGAAGGTCGATGCCAATCCGTTGTCACCACCGTGGCCTGTGTTGCCAGCGGTGAGTCGAGGCATGGTGCCATTGGGATTGTCAATGTTCCAGGCATTGGTAACAAGGAACAACGGCGAGTTGCCCTGCTCCTTGAAGGTCTGCGTCCATATGGTGTTGTCGTCATTGCCGTTATAGTAGGTACCGGTCATAGAAACATCAAACTTGGCGCCGCCAGTAAACTGCGCGTTGAAGTCAAATCCGTTCCACTCGGCACTGAGGCCCAAGCCATAGGTGACCTCGGGACGCGAGTCACGACCGATGCGGCCACGATCCTGATAGTCAATCTTGCCGTCACCGTTGAGGTCGACATAGCGGATATCGCCCACATTGGGACGCGTGCCGAACCATGCCGAACGGTCAATCTCCTCCTCCGAGCGGTATAGACCATCGGCCACCCAGCCGTAGAAGGCGTTGACACTGGTACCCGTCACCTTGGCCCACTCGGGGGTGTTGGGCGCGTCGGGATAGCGCAACCAGCGATTCTTGGCCCACGACACATTAGCGGTGATACCATAGCTGAAAGGCTTGCCCCCTAGGGTCAAACGGTTGCGATGTGACACGAGCACGTCGATGCCCTTGGCATCCATCTTGCCATAGTTGGCATAGGTCTTATAGAAGCCGCCCATCGATGCAGGATAGTCACCGCCCATCGACATGAGCATGTCATGAGTGTAGTTGTAGAAGGCGTCGACCTCGAAGCCGAGCTTGCCGCCCCACAACGAAGCGTCAAAGCCGTAGTTGAGCGAATTGGTCTTCTGCCAGGTGAGGTCGGGGTTGGCGATATAGGCCAAATAGACCGAGTTGACCAGCGCCTCGTTGGTAGCAACCTTGTTACCAAAGGCATAGGTACTGAGGAAGGCGTAGGCATCACTGCCCGAGTCATCGCCCGTGACACCATAGCTGACTCGCAGCTTGAGGTCGCTGAGCCAGTCGTTGGTGCCCTGCATAAAGCTTTCCTTGCTGATGCGCCATGCCACCGAGGCACTGGGGAAGAACGACCAGCGCTTGCCGCTGACGTTGCCCGAGAACTTGTAGGAGCCGTCATAGCGGCCACTGAACTCGACATAATAGCGGTCGGCATAGTTGTACTGCCCGCGGAAAACAAAGCCAGCCACACGCGAGTGGTCGCTCCAGCCGCCAATGGCGTCCATCGTGCCATAGTCCAACTCGGGCAGGCCAGTGAAGTTCAAGTCCTTGGCATAGGCGCTCATGCCGTCGCTCTTGTTGTCGCGCACCTCCATCAGGGCAAGCAAGCCTAGGGTGTGGTCACCAAAGGTGCGGTCATAGTTGAGTTGCAGGTCGGCCAACAGCTGGGTATAGTTGTTCATACCCTGCCCCACACGAATGCTTGTGCCCTTGGCACCCACGGTGTTGGTGAAGGTGCGCTGGCTGGCATTGTAGTTGGCCACCTCAAAGGGCTCATCAAGGTTCTTATTGCGCGAGTTACTGTAGTCATAGGCTCCCGTAAACTTGGCGCTCAAGCCCTCGACCCATGGCACGTCAAAGCGCAGGGCGACATTGGTGCTGAGGCTGATGGCATGGGTCTTTTTGTAGCCGCTCTCGTAGATGGCGGCGAGGGGGCTGTTGGGCGAGCTGCCGTTGGCTGAGATGATGCCGGTGTACAGCCCATTGTGTTTCTCGGCAAGATAGGGATGCATGGCGATGGCCTGGTGCGCGATGGAGAGGTAGCCCACCTCATACCAGCCATTGTCGGCGCCGCCCGAGAAAAAGCCCGGTGTCTTGGTGTCGGCGACAAATCCGCTGGCGCCCATCGACAGGGTCCAGTACTTGCCAATCTTGGACTCCAAGTTGAGACGCATCGAGTAGCGATCGTATGTGAAGTTGTCGATGTTGCCTTTCTGGCCCATATAGCCAATGGAGCCGTAGTAGGTGCTACGGTCGTTGCCGCCCTGCATCGACAGGGTGTGCTTGGTGTTGGTACCCGTGCCAAAGACCTTGTCGATGTAGCTTACATCATCATAGCCCTCGTTTCGGAGTTCGCCTGTGGCCACACGGTCAATCATGCTCTGCGGATAGCGAGGCACATACTGCTTGCGGTCGGTGATGACACCACGTGCCAACTGGTCCATCAAGTCGGCCATGTTATAGTAGTTCATAAACTCCTTGGCGTTCATAAACTTGGGGAAGTTGGCGTTGTACGACCCACCAATCTGTCCATCGTAGGTGATAGTAGGCGACTGTTTCGAACCCTTCTTGGTGGTGACAATAATGACACCGCCGCTCGACTTGAGGCCGTAGACGGCCGTTGCGCTAGCGTCCTTGAGCACCGACACGCTCTCGATGTCGTTGGGGTCGACCTCATTGATGCTGCGCGGAATGCCGTCGACGATATAGGTCACGGCGTTGATCGAGCCACGAATGCGCAGCGACGCCTGGTCCTGACCAGGCTCACCCGAGGTCTGCACCGACGAGATACCGGCTACGCGGCCGCCCAAGATCTGGGTAATGTTAGTCGCTGGTGTCACTAGCAGTTCGTCACCCTTGATGGCCGAGACGGCACCCGTGATCGATGATTTTTTCTGTTTGCCATAACCCACGACGACCACATCATCGAGGTTCAAGGCATTCTCTTGCATGACGATGTCGTGCTTGCTAGCCGACACCCGCACCTCCTGGGTGGTCATGCCCACATAGCTGAATACCAGCGTCTGTCCATTGCGTGCCGCGATGGCATAGGTGCCGTCGATGTCGGTTGACACACCCGTATTGCTGCCCTTGACGATGACCGACACGCCGATGAGCGGTTCGCCCGCAGGGTCGGTGACGGTGCCTCGCACCATCTGCGCCCAGCCTGCCAATGGCAGCAGGGCGAGCAACAGCAGCAACAGTGACCGCGCTGCGCGCTGGCAGATTGCATGATTTACTGTTTGTCTCATATGTTCTGATGTTTTACTAGTTATTTAATTCTTCAAGCGTTTTCCAGCACTGATACAGTCCACGGGGTACATGGAAACAACCCTTCCACTTGCCACCCTTGAGGGTGAGTAGCACCTCGCCACGACGGTTAAGGTAACCAAACCACTCAGGGTACTCGGCATCACGGAAATGAGTCCACACATAATTGTGTACCTGCTCAAACCACTCAAGGCAGCGCATATCGCCCGTCAGGCGATAGCCTTTGATCATGGCAATGAGCGTCTCAATGTGCACCCACCACAACTTTTGGTCCCACTCTAGTTCCTGAGTAGGATGACCCTTGAGGTCCATGAAGTAGAAGATGCCACCATATTGCTTGTCCCAACCATACTCGGCCATGCGCAGGGCAGTGTCCTTGGCACGCTCAATGAGGTCGGGGTTGCCCAGACGTTTGCCCAGGTCCATAATGAACCACATGGCCTCGATGGCGTGACCAGGATTCATGTGCCGGCCATCCATCGAGTCGACCAGCGACCCGTCGAGCGCCACATTCTCAACAACCAGCCCACCTAGTTCGGGACGCACAAAAACGTCCATTACCTCATGGATGCAGTTGTCGATGCAACGCTGCAGGAAGGCGGGATCGAGCAGCGGCTCAATCTCCAACGCGAGGTTGCACAGGATCATGGGCAAGGCAAAGTTCTTCATGGGCCGCGTGCCAGCATGCGCCTTGTTCCATCGGCCCTTGGGATTGTCGACGCGACTCAAGATGATGTTGAAGGTATCGCGTGCGATGCGAGCATACTCCTCGTTGCCCGTGGCGAGGGCGAGTTGGCCGAACGCCATGGTGGCAAACGTGTAAGAAAAGATGTTGTAAGGCTCGACTAGCGGCTCGCCTTCCCGCGTGAGCGAGAAATACCAGTTGAGCGAGCCATCGTGAGCATAGCGACGCATGAACTCGGCTCCCTGGATAGCCGCGTCAAGCCACTCCTGCCGTCGCTCAACCTTGTTGTATAGCGTGGAGAGCATCCACACTTCACGCCCTTGCATCCAAACGAACTTGTCGGTGTCAAACACCGAGCCGTCTCGCTCCAGACAGGTGAAGTAGCCGCCATACTCCAGGTCTTGCGACTTCTCAACCCAAAAGGGCATTACCGAGTCAAGCAACTCGTGCTTGTATTGCTCGGCCAGTTGTTTAAAATCAATCATAGTATATCGTTTTTAGTCATTTTTTCCAGTCGCGAATCGGTCGAGCCAGTAGCGCTCAATTTCTTCGAGCGAACGCCCGGCGGTCTCGGGAATGTAACGCCACATGATGAACAGGTAGGGCAGACACATCACCGCAAAGATGATGAATGTGCCCGAAGGCGTGGCCGTCTCGAGCAACCAAGGGGTGAGCTGGCTCACCAGATAGGTGCCAATCCACAACGAGAAGCCCGCAATCGACATCGCCAAGCCACGCACACGGGTGGGATACATCTCGCTGAGCAAGACCCACACCACAGCACTAATCGACACAGCAGTGAAGAAGACATAGAGCAGGAAGAACACCAGCATCACAATGCTGGACCAATGCAACGCCTCTCCAAAGCTGAAATAAGTGGCAATGAGCAACAACGACACAATCATGCCAGTGACACCGTAGTAAACCAACTGCTTGCGGCCCACCTTGTCGATGATGAGCAAGGCCAGCACCGTCGTGAGCATGTTGACCATGCCCACCAGCACCTGGTAGAACAGCGAGTCACCACTCGACAAGCCCGCATCCTCAAAGATTTTGGGTCCATAGTAGAGCACAGCGTTTACGCCCATAAACTGTCCCAGGATGGCAATGCACAAGCCTGCGACGAGGGCGACTCGAATGCCCGGGCTGAAGAGATAGCGAACATCGCTCTTCTCCTCACTATGGATACTTGCTGCCACCTCGGCCACCTGTCGCTCACAATCGGCCTCACGCCGATAAATGCGGCTGAAGATGCCTTTGGCACTATCGCTGTGTCCCCTGACGATAAGCCAACGTGGGCTCTCAGGGAGCAAGAAGATGACAATGAAGAACAACAGTGCCGGAACAGTTTCCAGACCCAGCATGCCTCGATACACCTCATCGACCATCACCTTGTGCCACATGCCACTACCCTGACCCACCGTGTGAGACCACTGCAGCAGCAAATAGTTGGCGAGATAGGCTGCGACAAATCCGATGGTAATAGCCAATTGGTAAGTCGAGACCAGTCGCCCACGGAATTGCGTGATGGCTATCTCGCTAATATACATGGGGCAGACAATGCTGGCCACACCGATGCCCACGCCGCCAATGATGCGATAGATCACCAACTGGTCGAAGGTGTTACACAAGGCACACCCCACGGCCGAAAGGGTGAACATCGTCGCTGCTACTATCATCGCAGTCTTGCGACCCAAACGGTCGCTCAACGTTCCTGCAGCAGCCACGCCCAAGATGGAACCCACCAGAGCGCAGCCGACATACCAACCCTGCTGAAGCACATTTAGCCCATAAAGCTGGGTCACTTGGCCGATGGTGCCACTAATCACCGCAGTGTCGTAGCCAAAGAGGAATCCGCCACCTGCCGCTACCAGCGCCAGGAATATCACATATCCTATATGGTAATCTTTCATCTTATTCTACAATTTGTTCAACCCTTGATGCCAAAGTATTCTTTGTAGCGGTCATAAAGATGACCTGCCTGGAGATAGGCCGACTGAGGGCTCATAAAGTGGCTGAACTCAAAGGTGATAGCCTTGTCATAGCCAGCACGCTTGGCTGCCTCGAGTTTCATGCGCAACTTGTCGAACTTAATGGGGAAGAAGCGGATGGGCATATCACGGTCAAACGACTCGGCGTTGGTCCAGCACTTCATACCAAACTTATCGGCCATACGCTTATTGACAGTGAAGAACGCGTCGAGCTCGTCATAGTCAATCTGACCGTCCTGGAATGCGCAAGCGTCGACGACATCGTGTATGCCATCAAAGATTTCACTCCACTCGCGCTCGTGTTGCTCGACAGAAACCACATCTTCCTTGGTGAGTTGACCCTTGGAAGCGTCAACGGCCTTTTTGCCGTCAATCCACGGCGAGATGAAGGTAGGCAGCCCGCCCGAGATGTCCTTGCACTGCTTGCCCAGGTCGTGGAAGGCCTTGATGGCCCCCTTGGTTCGGCGGCTGATCTCACCACTGATATACCATCCCTGGAAACTCTTGTGACGTGCTCCGTAGCGCAGCCATACCTCGTCGATGACATAACGGTTGTCCTCTACCTCCCAGCTCATGTCACCAGTATCCCAGTACCGACCTGAGTCGTAAAGGCCGAAGTAGAACTTCATGCCATACTTATCGGCCAACGTGAGGAAGAGCTCTAGCAAGTCCATCGAGGGCTTGTAGCATCCTTTCTTCATCAGGTAAGGCGACGGGTAGGTGATAAACTTGCGATAGCCCGACCGAATCATAATGACCGTGTCGATGCCGATAGCCTTCATGTGCTGGAAATCCTGGTCCCACTCCTTGGGGCCCCAATTCTGATGCGGGATGTCATGTGATATCTCGTCGAGAAAGGTTCCGGTGATTCTCAAGCCTTGGTCACGTATCAATAGGTGGTCGGCAGCCCCTTGGGCACCCTGTTCCAATGCCTGGCGAACCTCGGAATCTGTGGCCGAGCGCATGCCCAGTGAGGTTGTAGCAGCTGCCGCCGCACCCGCCAAGGCCACATTTTTCAAAAATTGTCTGCGATTGCTCATATAAATAGTAGTTAAAGTAGTTAAGTAGTTAAAGGGAGTTAAGGAGTTATTGTAGTTAAGTAGTTAAAGGGAGCTAAGGAGTTAGGGAGACTGGGGATTATACTGAGGGATGCCATTGTGGTCGACGGCGATGCGTTGAAAGGGATTGAGCACATGGTCAATCCACATCGCAAAATCGCCACGAGTCATGGCGTGGTCGTCATCATAGCCCTGCGGCTGAGGAACATGTGCAACCCCCAGTCTCTGGGCTATGATGCCGACGGCACGCTTGATGTCGCGTCCAGTAACCGACTGTCCAAAGCATGGTGTTTCTACACCAAAATATTCATAGAGGCGCCGCAACTCATCGACGGTGACATCTTGCTCGGGATATACCCATGTCTCGTTGCTCCACCCCTGCGTGCGTCCCTCGCCACGGATAATTCCGGTGGCTCCCATGCGTTGCAAGGATAAAAACAGTGGGTCGTCACGCTTGACGTCGAGATAGGGCAACAGATAGCCTCCCGCATCGAGCACTGCCTGCTGAACGCTCCTGACGGGTACCTGCCCCACGCCGCAATTTCCCTTCACTGCCAGTGCTGCAAGCGCACCTGCAGCGGTGCCAATCTGCAACACCACAGGCTGCAATCTTGTCGTGCCGTTGACGACATTCGACACCGAGATAGACTTCTCGGCCACCACGAGGTTGTCGGCCTGAATGGGGATGAGCGTGCCTAACGGCAGTCCATAGGAAGGCACGGGATGAAAGTGCAGGTCGGGCAAGGGCTCATTGCCATCATAGCGGTCGTGGTGCTGATCGACGGGATAATCGCCCACAGCAATGGTAGTGCGATAGAGCGGCATCGCCTGGTCATAAGGGGCAGTAATGTGCTGCGCCGTGAATCGCACCAAACCGTGAATGCGCCTGCTCTCGCGATAGTAGGGATACCACGGCAAGTGGTCGGGCGTGGGATACTCATCGAGTGCGATGCCCAAATGGCTATAGCCCAGCTCGTGCTGGATATAATAAACAAACCCCAGCGTAACAAGCTTAGCTTGCTGCAAAGCCTGTTCTCGCTGGAGTGGTGTGGCATCGACCACATTATAATAATAGTCATTGCCCTCAATGGGCCAGTTGATCATGTATTTTCCATTTGGTAGGCATCCGTAAGTAATCATCTTGTCGACTGGCCACATGCGATCGGGCTGACTAGGCGACGTGCATCGCTCGTTGATTGCCGAGCAGAGGTAGCGGGTAGAATCATAACCTTTGGGGCATGGAATCGTGGCATCACGGCCCATATCCTGCAAAACGGCCACATAGGTCATATCCTGGATAATGGGCACAGCCCGCTCAGGAGCCATATCCTCGCCCGTGGAGGCACGTGACTCCATCCCCACATCGTAGGGCACACCAGCCTGCCGCGCGACATCGCCCAGCTCGGTAGCATCGACCACCACAGCAGGTTGTACAAGTTCATCGCCCTGGGGCGTGGCAATCACGACATGCCATTCGCCCTGGCTGTCACGTTCGAGTTTCTTTAATCGACTCGAGTAATACACAACGATGAGCGGCTCACGGGCCAACCACGCCTTGAAGATGGAGTCACCCACATGAGGCTCAAACATCACATGGCTCACCCACCCCGTCTTGAGCGCATCGAGCGAGCCATAATGTCGCACCAGCGCGTCACGCAACTCGCCCCACAGGCCAGCTGGCAGGCGATTATTGCCATCCACGGCACTCACGCCTGCCGATGTGAGCATGCCACCCAACCAAGTGGTTTCCTCGACCAAGGTCACGGGAACCCCCAAGCGAGCACATTGCAGGGCGGCAGCCACCCCACTGGTGCCACCACCCACTACCAGCACGCTACCATCATGCGCATGAGTCATCATGGCGACG
>JAEEGI010003192.1_pt1 | contig 39198 bp, 34 predicted proteins | sample 8958751 | NCBI WGS metagenome assembly JAEEGI01 (sample SAMN16246545, study PRJNA631951) | gut metagenome | biome: gut microbiome; feature: rumen; material: KS-attached | host: Bos | place: Iran: Karaj | collected 2018-10 | reverse complement strand
GCGATGGCAAGCTCTCTTATGAACTGAACATAACTGTCAGCGCACTGTGAAGGAACGTACTCAAAGTCAACGTTTATTCCGTCCGCTCCGTAAGAGAGGACCGATGCGACCAGTTCATTCACCAGATTTCTTCTTTTACTTGTATAGGAAAGGATCTCGTAATCGTCTATTTCGACGCCGGTATGGAAGTCGGAAATAAGAGCCCACACTTCAAGCCCCATATCGTGTGCCGCTGCCGTATAATCGGTGTTGGCAACATGCGTAAACGAACCTTCGTTGTCAACAAGCCAATACCATGTGGGAGAAATGACGTTCAATGCCTTTGTGGCTGCAACAGCCGAACGCAGTTCGCTTCCGCCCATAGCAAACTCGATATTGTGCCATGTAAGGTTTATCTTGTGATCTCTTGTAAGATAATGAAATTCTTCTTTAGCCGCATCGCTGACGGGAGTCAACGTATCGGTTCTTTCATCTTTCAATCTGAAGTTTTCGACATAACCTATGAAACAGTCATCGGTCTTAACCTTTGTCCATTCGTCCATAGGTTCAATTATCTCGACGGTGGTCCCTTCCGAAATGTCACAAAGTATCTCGCTTTTAACACCGCCTTTTCTGCGGACCTGAGTATCGCTCTTTATCGTTGCAACATTCCTTGTTCCCCATTCGGTGTAAACCTGAACTCTGTGGGGATCGTCAAATACCTCGTATGAGAAATTCACAAACTGCTTTATGTAGTCCGCGGCAATATAAAGTTTATCGTTCTTTATATAGGAAATAACGTATCCGTAATCTTTGGATTCACCGGTCTTAACATCGGTCATTGTTTTACCGTCCACGGGACTTTCGTAAGTCGTTCCGGGTGTCGAAAACAACAAAAGACCTTCGTTCGTGTCAAGATAGAATCTTTCCGTGAAAAGTTCTTCGATGATCTCTCTTTCAAAATAAAGATTTCCGTCGTAGAGCTTGGCATTTTTTCCGTACTTTTCGTTCTGAAGGATGATCGGAACGTCATCCTTTGCAAATATTTCAAAATAATCGTTTAAATCGGCGTAATCGTGTCCGTAAGAATACTTCTCGTAAAGACTTTTTCCAAAGCTTAGAGCAAATATGATTATAATAAGGGCGATCGCGATGACCACCGGAATAACTTTCTTCATTCCCGTTCCTCCTGACCGCCCATAATTATAACAGACTATTTTAAGTCCGTCATTAAAATAAATCCTTAATATTCTTCAAATATTGTCCGATAATCTTTCAAAGAGGACCGCACGCTCTCCGGCTTTATGCCGATAATACATAATTTAATATCGAAAGATCACCGGTAACCGAATACGAAAACCTTGCTTTATAACACCCCCTGTCCTTGTTAAGTTTCGAAGCGACGCACTCAGGCGACGCCGGCTTTCCGTTTAGGAGCAGAACAACGCCGAACTCAGAAAGGCGAATCAGTTTTTCGTATAAATTTTCACTCCACTCCATAAATATACCTCCGGATGATATTCGTGATGATAACAAAACCGCTCATGTACGGTTTTACAGGGGTCCATCGGCATTCATATAATTATTTGTAAATTGACGGGATACATAATAAATGTATCCGAATCACACTTGTCCCAATACGGGTGATTGTTGAATTATTATTTCAAATAAATGCTGATTTCCGTCGGATCCAAAACATGTTCACTTATGTGCTGTCCGGATATTAACGTTAACAGAAATATAGAACTGAAAAGAATTTCAGAACTTTAAAAATGTAACCCCACCATCTCTCCTTCCCGAATGCGGATTGATGGATTCCCTGTGTGGTAATAATACACAATTTTTGAGATGATTGCAAGTACTTTTTTGTATATTTTACATAAAGAAATGTGGGTAAGCAAACTTCTTATTTTTTTATAAACTAAACCCTCGATTACTTGACTTAAGTTACCTTTGATACTATATTTACATCATAATAAAGAAGGATGAAAGGAGGCCCTTACGTGAAAATTGAAAAAGTAAACGATTATCAGATTCGGTGCACATTGACCCGTGAGGATCTTGCCTCCCGTAAACTTAAGATAAGCGAGTTGGCATACGGCACCAAGAAAGCCAAAGATCTCTTCAGGGATATGATGGAGATGGCTCATTGCGAATACGGCTTCGAAGCGGACAACATTCCTCTTATGATCGAAGCGATCCCCATGAATTCGGAATGTATCGTTCTCATCATCACCAAAGTTGAAGATCCCGACGAGCTCGATACCAGATTTTCCAAATTCGCCCCGGGTGTTCACGACGATGATTACGATGAAGACGAAGAAGACGAATTCGAAGAAGACAACGACGAGACCGGCTTAAGCGATCTGTTCAACAGATTCAAAGACGCTCTCGAAAAGAAATCACAACAGCTTGCAAACGGCGAGATCAAGCTTGATGGAATGGCATTTTCTTTCTCCTCGATGGCAGATATCTCTACCATCGCAAAGAGTTTGAAAGACTTCTATACCGACGACAGCAAACTGTATCGCAACAAAGAGACCGGTGAGTATCTTCTTATATTAAAACGTTCGAAGATGGATATGATAGATTTCGTGAAAGCATGCAACCTTGCTTCCGAATTCGGAGGACCCATCAAGAGCGGAAAGCTCGGCGAAGCATATCTTGAAGAACACTACGAAGTCATCTGTGCAAAAGATGCGATCGAGATAGTATCATTTTTATAATTTTATAAAAAGAAAACTCGGATGAAACCATCCGAGTTTTTTAATGTCTTTTGTTACTTAAGCTTCTGCGATTACCTTCATTAATTCTTCAATATCTATGCCGTGCACCATTGCGGCTTCCTCGAGGCTTTCACCCTGAGCCGAAGGGCATCCGAGGCAATGCATGCCCGCTTCCATAAGGATGGGTGCTATTTGGGGAGCCGTGCGTAAGATCTCGCCTATTGTCATATCTTTTGTGATTTCGCTCATATATTTTCCTCCTGACAATCTTCATTAACAATTACAATCAAACTATATAACATACAAATTGCCTTAGCAAGCATTGAAAAAGTAAAAATACTATAAAATCCCCGAATGTACTTAAAAAAGAACACGGTGCATTATTGACCGCGAATAAAGGTGAGACTATAATTGACTTACACTTCATAGACAGCATTTGGGACTGTCCCAAATGAGCACAAATACAAAACAGGAGGCATTTCAAATGAGACCGGAATGGACAGATTTTGTAGGCGGCAAGTGGGAGCATGAGATCAACGTACGTGATTTCATCCAGAAGAACTATCACCCTTACGACGGTGATGAGTCTTTCCTTGCAGGCCCTACCCAGAACACAAAAGACTTATGGGCAATGGTAACAGAGCTTAGTAAGAAGGAAAGAGAAGCAGGCGGCGTTCTTGATATGGACACCAAGGTTATCTCTACCATCACTTCTCACGGCCCCGGATATCTTGATAAGAGCAAAGAGACTATCGTTGGTTTCCAGACAGATAAGCCCTTCAAGCGTTCAATGCAGCCTTACGGCGGTATCCGTATGGCAGAGAAGGCTTGTGCCGACAACGGATATACAGTAGATCCTGAAATCAGTGAGTTCTTCTCAGTTCACAGAAAAACACACAACGCAGGATGTTTCGATGCTTACAACGATGAGATGAGAGCTTGCCGTTCTTCTCACGTTATCACAGGTCTTCCGGATGCATACGGACGTGGACGTATCATCGGTGACTACAGACGTATCGCTCTTTACGGTATCGACAGACTTATCGAGGATAAGATCGATCAGAAGAACTCCACAGGACGTGTTATGACAGATGATGTTATCCGTCTTCGTGAAGAGATCTCAGAGCAGATCGTTGCATTAAAGCTTATGAAGGAAATGGCAGCTTCTTACGGCTGCGATATTTCCAAGCCCGCATCAAACGTACAGGAAGCTATCCAGGCTACATACTTCGGATACCTTTCAGCAGTTAAGGAGCAGAACGGTGCAGCTATGTCACTCGGACGTACCTCCACATTTATCGACTGCTTCGCAGAGAGAGACTTAAAGAACGGAACCTTCACCGAAGAGCAGATCCAGGAATTCGTTGATCACTTCATCATGAAGCTTCGTTGCGTTAAGTTCGCTCGTACACCTGAATATAACCAGATCTTCGCAGGCGATCCCATTTGGGTAACCGAGTCCATCGGTGGTGTAGGTGTTGACGGACGTCACATGGTAACAAAGATGAGCTTCAGATATCTTCACACACTTGAGAACCTCGGTGCAGCTCCCGAGCCCAACCTTACGGTTCTTTGGTCAACAAGACTTCCTGAAAACTTCAAGAAGTTCTGTGCTAAGATCTCTATCACAACATCTTCCATCCAGTATGAGAACGATGACCTTATGCGTGTAACTCACGGTGATGACTACGGTATCGCTTGCTGCGTATCTTCGATGAGAATCGGTAAGGAAATGCAGTTCTTCGGTGCTCGTGCTAACCTTGCTAAGTGCCTTCTTTACGCTCTTAACGGCGGTGTTGACGAAGTTACCAAGAAGCAGGTTGGTCCTAAGTATCGTCCTGTAGAAGGTGACTACCTTGACTACGATGATGTTATAGCTAAGTACACTGACATGATGGAATGGCTTGCAGATGTATACGTTAACACTCTTAACATTATCCACTACATGCACGACAAGTACTGCTATGAGAGAGCTCAGATGGCTCTTCATGACAGAGACGTACGTCGTTACTTCGCTACCGGTATGGCAGGTCTTTCGGTTGTTGCCGATTCGTTATCTGCTATCAAGTATGCTAAGGTTAAAGTTATCCGTGACGAAGACGGTATCATCACCGATTTCGAGACCACAGGTGACTTCCCTAAATACGGTAACGATGATGACCGTGTTGACTCCATCGCTCAGGAGCTTGTACACAAGTTCATGACCATGATCAGAAGACATCATACATACAGAGACGGTTTCCCGACCATGTCAGTTCTTACCATTACCTCTAACGTTACATACGGTAAGGCAACAGGTAACACCCCTGACGGACGTAGAAAGGGACAGCCTTTCGCTCCCGGTGCAAACCCGATGCACAGACGTGATACTCACGGTGCAGTTGCTTCACTTTCATCTGTTGCTAAGCTTCCTTTCATGGATTCTCAGGACGGTATCTCAAATACCTTCACGATCATTCCCGGAGCACTCGGTAAGGAAGATCAGATCTTCGCAGGTGATATCGAAGTAGATCTTAACAAATAAATTTACAACAATTACAGGAGGTGGACCCCATGGATTCAAATGCAATGATCGATGACCTTGTAAAAATGCTTGACTCGGACATGAGCGCCGGTGTAGGACATGTGAACGTCGACTTCGACGAGAACTCTCAGGGAAAGACCGTTCAGACCATGGGATGCACCGATTGTTCAAGGACTCCCCTGGCATGCAGTGTTCCGACACTTCATCAGGGACTCGACGATTACGAATAATCATAAGGAGGACAAAAATATGGCAGCTAATGCAGCTCAGGTTTCAAACCTTGTTTCATTACTTGACGGCTACGTTACCAAAGGCGGACATCACCTTAACGTTAACGTTTTAAACAGAGATACTCTTTTGGATGCACAGGCTCATCCCGAGAATTATCCTCAGCTTACGATCCGTGTATCGGGTTACGCTGTTAACTTCATTAAGTTAACTCCCGAACAGCAGGCTGATGTTATTTCCCGTACATTCCACGAAGCTATCTAATCAAGCTACAACGAGAGCCCGGAGAAATACTCCGGGCTCATTTTTATAGGAGATCAGTATGCAGGGAAGAATTCATTCACTCGAAAGCTTCGGTACGGTTGACGGACCCGGAGTAAGATATGTAGTGTTCTTTCAGGGTTGTCCCATGAGATGTGCTTATTGCCACAATCCGGACACCTGGGAACTTAACGCAGGCGAACTCATGGATTCGGATTATATCATCGAACAGTTCGAGCGTAACCGCAGTTTCTATACTACCGGCGGTATCACCGCAACAGGCGGAGAACCGCTCATGCAGATAGACTTCCTTACGGAACTCTTTACGAAAGCCAAAGAAAAGAATATCCATACGTGTCTCGATTCATCGGGCATTGCATTCAATCCAAACAATCCCGAGCTTATGGCCAAGTTTGACAAGCTTATCAAAGTTACCGATCTTGTCATGCTTGACATTAAACATATCGATCCCGAAAAACACTTCGCACTTACCAAACAGCACAATGAAAACATTCTTGCGTTTGCGCAGTATTTAAGTGATAACGGTGTTGATATATGGATAAGACACGTTGTTGTTCCGGGACTCACCGATGATGATGTTTATCTTGAGAAGCTCGGATACTTTATCGGCGGTCTTAAGACATTAAAGGCTTTGGATGTACTTCCGTATCACACTATGGGTGTGGTCAAATATGAGAAGCTGGGTATCGAATATCCGTTAAAGGATGTACCCGCCATGAGCCAGAAGACCGCTTTGGAGAAAAAAGAAGTTATTCTTAAAGGTATAAAAGAGCGTCGAAAAGACGACAATACGGAACATACGAATCTTTGATCCGTTATTCTCTGTCTTTCTTTCGATTCTTCATTAAATATTTACTTGTTAATTTTTCAGGTATATATTAGAATGGTTACGACAAATAAGTATATTTACAAGGAGGAAAAAGTTATGGCATTTTGTATTGGTGACAGCTGCGTATCTTGCGGATCTTGCGAATCTCAGTGTCCTGTAGGAGCTATCAGCGCAGGCGATTCAAAGTTTGAGATTGATCCCGCTGTTTGCATTTCTTGTGGCGCATGTGCAGGCCAGTGTCCTGTAGGAGCTATTTCCGAGGAATAATATAAGATTGCAGGTTATACTAAAAAGTAATAAAAAAGAGCCTTACGGCTCTTTTTTTTATTCTCTCTTATTGTCTCTCGCGAGATTTGCGAATTTGGTAAGTTCGGGTAACCAGGCAAGTTCAACCGTTCCGATGGGACCGTTACGCTGCTTGGCTATTATTATCTCCGAGATGCCTTTTCTTTCGGTATCTTTAAAATAATAATCTTCTCTGTATATGAACATTACAACGTCGGCATCCTGCTCGATCGCTCCGGACTCACGAAGGTCCGAAAGTATGGGGCGTTTATCGGGACGCTGTTCAACGGCACGGCTTAACTGTGAAAGGGCGATGATAGGAATGTTAAGCTCTCTTGCAAGGCCTTTAAGCGATCTTGAAATATCCGATATTTCCTGCTGTCTGGATTCGGTTCTTCCCGATCCCGACATGAGCTGTAAGTAGTCGATCATAACAAGTGAAAGACCGTGCTCAAGTTTATACTTTCTGCATTTTGAACGAAGCTCCGATACCGTTATACCCGGAGTGTCATCTATGATAAGTTTGGATTCACCGATCTGTCCCGCTCCGTCAACAAGCTCTTCCCACTCTGAATCGGTAAGATTACCGGTTCTTAACTTCTGCGCATCAACACCCGACTGAAGTGAGAACATACGGTTTACAAGCTGTTCTTTTGACATTTCGAGAGAGAATATCGCCATACACGTTTTGTTACGGATGGCAACGTTCTGTGCGATATTTAAGGCAAACGCCGTCTTACCCATTGAAGGACGGGCAGCCACAAGTATAAGATCGGCGTTCTGAAGTCCCGCAGTCTTATAATCAAGATCGATAAACCCGGTTGCTATACCGGTCACGGCTCCCTTGTTTCGGGCCGCGATCGCTATCTTATTAAGCTGATTGTTTACGGCAACGCTTATCGGAACATAATCGTTAAAGTTACGTTTCGATGCAACCTTAAACACATCCTTTTCGGCAGTGTCAAGGATGTAATCAAGGGGTTCTTTTGCGTTGTAGCAGGAATTGGCTATCCCTTCCGTTACGGTGATAAGCTTACGAAGTGTGGACTTTTCCGCAATAATGTTTGCATAATGTTTTGCGTTTGCCGCCGTCTGAACGGTATTGATGATATCGGTGACAAACGACATATCTGATACTTCGGGCGGAACATCCTTCTCTTTAAGCCTGTCATGGATGGTGATAAGGTCTGCCGGTTTTCCCTCGTTATAAAGTTCTACAATAGTTTCAAAAAGGATCCTGTTCTGCTTTATATAGAAATCTTCTCCGGTAACTATCTCGGAAACGACCATTATCTGGTCTTTATCCATAAGCATGGCACCTATCGCGGATTTCTCTGCTGCCGCATCGTACGGCATGATCCTCTTCTGCCATTCCTCAGCCATTTTCTTCAACCTTTACTTTAAGTTTGGCCTGAACTTCGGGATGAAGTTTTACCGTTATCTCATAAGCACCGAATGCTTTGATCGCTTCGGGAAGTACTATCTTTTTCTTGTCTATCTCGACACCGTGCTGTTTTTTTGCCTCTTCGGCTATCTCTTTGGAAGAAACCGAACCGAAAGCTCTTCCGCCTTCTCCGGCTTTCATCTTAACGACTACGGTAAGCTTTGAAAGCTCTTCTGCGAATTCTTTGGCTTTTGCCAGGTTCTCGGCAGCAACTTTTGCCTCGTTTGCTTTCTGCAGTTTAAGAGTATTTAAATTGCCCGAAGAAGCCTCAACACCGAGCTTCTTGGGAAGAATGAAGTTACGTGCATATCCGTCGTTAACTTCAACTATCTGATCTTTCTTACCAAGAGATTTAACGTCCTGAAGTAATATTACCTTCATTAAATTTCTCCTCCTTCTATCATACTGTCGAGCGTGCTCTTCAATCTTTCGATAACTTCTTCGACAGTACTGTTCTCTATCTGTGTTCCGGCGATACTCATATGTCCGCCGCCACCCATTCTTTCCATGACGATCTGAACGTTGAGTTCGTCGATTGAACGGGCACTTATATATATCGTACCCTGGAAATCCGTAAGTACGAAGCTAGCCTTGATACCTTTAATGTTAAGAAGTTCATTGGCAGCCTGCGCGCCGATAACCGTCGGACTAGAAATTCCTTCGGTAGCACACACCGAGATCGCATAAAACTCTCTGTATATTTCGGCATCGCTTACGCAGTCCGCTCTTGTCTTGTATTCGATGGCATCTTCTCTGAACATCTTTCTGACTCTTACGACATCTGCGCCGTTTCTCTTTAAGAAAGCGGCAGCTTCAAACGTCTTAACGCCGGTCTTTTGATTGAAGTTGTTGGTATCGATCATGATACCCGAATATAGGCAATCTGCTTCTTCGTTCTTTATCTTGATGGCATCGGTAGTGTACTGCATGATCTCTGATACCATTTCACAGGCAGAAGACGCATAGGGCTCAACGTATGACAATGTTGCGTTCTCAACATATTCCGCACCCTGTCTGTGGTGATCCAGAACAACTATCGATTTTGCTTTCTTTATAAGCTCTTCGCATTCGGTCATCTTGGGTTTGTTAACGTCCACGATCACCAAAACGGCGTTGTTGCCTATTTCCTCAAGAGCACGGTTGGAGTTTATTATCATGTCCTGATCGTACTCGGGATTGTCCGAGAACATATCGACCATGGGCTGCATGGAAGTCGTGACCGTATCAAGAACGATATGCGCTTTACGATCGAGAGTTTTTGCGATCCGGTATATTCCGACACTGGCGCCGAAGCTGTCCACATCGCCTCTCTTGTGACCCATGATGAATACCTGATCTTTACTTGTTATTATTTCCATCAGAGCATGTGCTTTAACACGTGCCTTAACTCTGGTATTCTTATCAACCTGCTGGCTCTTTCCGCCGTAGTAATTTATCTGATCGGGAGTCTTAACTACCGCCTGATCTCCGCCTCGACCGAGTGCAAGATCGATCGCCGCTCTCGCAAACTCGTAATCCTGTGCGTATGAAAGTCCGTCAAGGCCGACACCGATACTGAGCGTAGCGGCCATATCGTTACCGATATTTACCGTCTTTACGTCTTCAAGAAGATCGAACTTCATCTCTTTGAGAGCCGCTACCGCGCTCTTTCTTAAGATGACCATATACTTGTCTTTTTCCATCTTCTTTGTGATACCGTCAACGGAAGACATGTATTTGTTGATCTTTCTTTCGATGAGAGCCGTAAGGAGCGAACGTCTTACTTCTTCGACACTTTCCATTACTTCATCGTAGTTGTCCAGATAAACAAGACCTATCGCAAGACTCTGATCGTCAACTTCTCTTAAAGCAAGTTTTAAAGCCGTATTGTCAAAAAGATAAAGAGCGATAAGATAACCTGCAAAGTTCTCTGTCTCGATGAGGTTAGAATTGTCGGCCATCTCCTTTACGGAGACTTTCTTTAACTTACATATATAGTCGAGATTGTTGTACTTTATCTCAAGTTCATTCTCGTTGAAATCGTCCACACCGTCCGGGATCTTATCCTCGGTCAGTTCGGGGAAATAAGATGTTATGGATCTGTCGAGACCCTTATCGGCTGCCGTTACCTTATCGAAAGCGGTATTGGACCAAATGATCTTACCGTTCTCGTCAAGTATCGCATGAGGAAGATCGAGAGACTTTAACAGCTGTCTTTGGATCTGCCCGTATTGTGTGGCAAAGCTTATAAGCTCATATACTATCGCCGGAGAATTCCTATAAAGAAGCGTACAGATAACCACAAAATACAATACCAGGAAAACGCTTAAAACCACACCTGCTTTAACATTCAACAGATAAATGTAAACATTTACCAGAACAAGAACAAGTCCCAGCACCAGCGATGCCAGAAGATATCTTTTTATCCTGCCTCTAACCTTAACTTTACTTTTCATATCGTTCCTTTTTAACCCAACCTCATTAAACAAAAAACCATCCACATAATAATATAGCACAAAGATGTCAACAGGGCGAGAAAAAAACGCTTAATCGTGACATATTTGTGCTTATTGTTTACATATCAAAATCCGGAATAAAACTTTCTTTTGCGACTTCTCTTTCCTGAATGTAGGCGTTCTCTATTCCAAGAGAGAGTGCATAATCGACAACCTTGTCATATTCTCTTTTGGTAATGCGTCTGTTTAATTCCGCGTGTTCTTTAAAAGGACCGCATATAGGTGTGTACTGGCTCATTATGCTTATCTTTATTTTCGATCCGTATGTGTCGTAGAGATATTTAAGTACCTCTTTTGAGTTGTTCACGTGTCCGGGAAGTACCAGATGCCTCACTATCACGGACGTCTGGCTCACCATCTCTTCTATCGCTTTTTTAGCAACTTCGGGGTAGTCGGGGGTCAAAGAAAACTCTTTCGAAAGTGCGGGGTCTAAATATTTAAGGTCGGGAAGATATATGTCCACGTAACCCTTTAACAGCTTTAAAGTCTCAACGGATTCATAACCCGATGAATTGTAGACCACAGGAATGGTAAGGCCTTTTTCTTTGGCCATGTCCAATGCATCAAGAATTGACGGTACAAACATCACAGCTGTTACTAAATTAATATTAAGTGCACCCTTATCCCGGAGATTTAAGAAGACATCTGAAAGCTCGGATACGGAGAGTTCCCGTCCCGACTTTGTATCGGCTCTTGATATCGTATGATTCTGACAATAGATGCACCCAAGATTACACCCTGTAAAAAACACGGTTCCGGAGCCTTCTTTACCGGAAATTTCCGGTTCTTCCCAAAAGTGAAGATCGGCCCTGGCTATCTTTACCGTATTCTTCTGTCCGCAATATCCTGTTTTTCCTTCGTTTCGATCGACTCCGCATTTTCTCGGACAGAGCATGCATCGATCGTACAATCTTTCCCGTTCCACTCTTTTCTCCAAGGCAAAAACCCGCCTGTTTGCTGCAGGCGGGATGCTTTCTTTATCACTTATTATCATATACTGCTTTTGCAATGACTACATCGGGGCGCAAATACGGTATCAGCATAGCCTGAAAAGCATGATAAAGGTCTGATTTTCCGGGCCATACCGTGCCTTTCAATCTGTTGTTTCGATCGAGCTGATGATACCAGGAGCCGACCGAATGATCGATCACCGTTGAGTCAAGATACTTCATGAACGACGCATAGTCGTCGGCGTATCTTTTATCGTTCGTTATCCTGTAAAGCACGGCTGAAGTATTGATCGCTTCGGCAAGAGTCCAATGCATGCGGTCATGCACGACCGCCTTGCCTTCCCAGTCCGTGGTATATACTATACCTTCCGCTCCGTCCGCACACCAGGCGTCTTTGATCGCACGATCGTACAGTTTAAGAGCCGCTTCCATATAGCGGGAGTTATCACTTTCTTTGAACCTTTTTGAGATGCACCACTGAGCTATGAGACGCGCCCACTCGATTCCGTGACCGGGAGTGGCGCCGTAGGGCTTAAAAGGATCGTCAGGTTTTTCCCTGTTCATATCAAGATCGGGCTTCCAGTCCGAAGTGAAATGCTCCGGGATACGGTAATCGTTATCCTTTGCCCAGTTTATGACATGATCGATTATGCGGCCGGCTCTTTGATGATACTTATCATCGTCAAGGCAATCGGCAACAGCCAGGAACGCCTCTACCGTATGCATATTTGCATTAAGTCCTCTGTAACTGTCAAGGACCGTAAATTCGGTGTTCCAGGTATCGCAGGAGAGTCCTTCTTCTTCGTTCCAGAAGTATTTGTCATAGGTTTCCAGCGCATCTTTTAAAAGATCAAAAGAACCTTCTATACCTGCAAGATATGCGCTCGTAGCCGCAAGTATCACAAATGCATGAGCGTAACATTGCTTTTGGGGAACAATATCTCCGGTCGCGGTCACTCCGGCATACCAGCCTCCGTGAGTCACATCTTTCAGTTCACCGGTAAGACCCTTTAAAGCCGCTGCCGCGAGCTTATCCGCACCTTCGTATTTCATCATGGAACCTATGCTGTATACATGCGCCATTCTGCAGGTTATCCAGGTCTCTCTGTTTCTGTCGACCCAAGGTGTTCCGTCATCCGAAAGGTAGTAACTTCCGCCTCCCGGTGAAGGAAATCTTTTTCCGAAGTTTAACAACGCCAATGCGTTTTCAGTGAGAAACTCCTTATTTTCCTTTGTGTCGATCATGTATCTTTCGTCCATGAAATTGCTCCTTGAAAACTGTTTTTACCCCTTAACTATCTTATGGAATAGACGCTTCTCACTTCCAGTCCCACAGGATCGCCCTTTAAGATCTTAACTTTTCTTTCGCCCTTTTCCATATCAAAGAAATTGTCCGACAGTATAAGATCGTCGGAAGCGTTCCTTATCTCAACACTCTTTGCATAATGCTTTGCGAAGACCGTTATCTCGTCATTTTCTACCTTTACCGTAAGCTCGGGATCGGAAAAATCAAAGTGTTTGGGCGGACAGAAAAGAACACTGCCCTGCGATACCGCTTCGCCGTTTTCGATAAGTCGATAGCTTACGTGATCTTGGTAAAGTGAGGCATCGGGAAGCATTACGACATCGAGCCACTTTGAAGACATGGCATCTACATCAACATTTATGCTGTCTTTCTTGATAACTTCATCGTTTTCGTTTATAAGTTTCCACTCTACCGTGGCATTTCTTGTTTTCATGGTCTCGTTTGAGACGTTAAGCCTTACAGACTTCTTAACTTCGTAGGGCTCCGCATTCACATTCATGTTCTGCGTAAGAAGCCCTTCTTCCTCACATGATACCATAAATGGAGCAAAGAATCTTTTTGCGTAGTAATGAAGTGCCTTCCAGCGTCCGTAGTAGTCTATCGACGACCAAGAAGCCACGGGCCAGCAATCGTTTAGCTGCCAGTATACCGTTCCCATACAGCGGCCCCTGTTTCTTCTGAAATGCTCTACGCCGTAACGGATGGCCTCGGCCTGAAGAAGCTGAGACGCATATATGAGAGTATCAAGCGTAGTGGGATAAAGAAACGTCTGCTCCATGTAATTCATGATCTTGCCGTTTGCGGAGGCATTTCTCTGGTGCTTCTCCATCACGTAAGAGAATACGTTTCTGTCCTTTGGCAAAGTAAATTCCTCGATCGTTTTGATCGAAGGGAACGACTGGAAGCCAAACTCGGATAAGTATCTGAAATAGAACTTTCTGTATTCGGTGAACGGTTTGTTTCCGTGCCATACATCCCAGTAATGAACATCTCCTCTGTCGGGGGAGTTTGGATCGTCAAATCCGCCTCCGCACGAAGGCGATGCAGGCCAGTAAAATCTGTCCGGGTCTTCCGTTTCAAGAAGTCTGGGAAACAGATACTCATACATCTTTACATAGTCGCTCTTTATCTCGTTTTTGGCGCCCCACTCTCCTTTGTCGACAAACATCTCCATTTCGTTGTTGCCGCACCAAAGTCCCAAAGAAGGATGGTGATAAAGACGTCTTATATTATCTCTAAGCTCTGCCAGTATATTTTCTTCAAAATCTCGTGTCAGTCTGTAGTTTGCGCAGGCAAACATAAAGTCCTGCCATACCACGAGACCGAGTTCATCGCACGCATCGTAAAAATCGTCGGAAGGATAAAGACCGCCGCCCCAGACACGGATACAGTTGAAATGGGCATCCGCACACTGTTTTAAGAGATTGCGCGTTCTTTCTTTGTTACATCTTGGAAGAATATTGTCCTCGGGGATGTAATCCGCACCCATGGCGAAGAACTTTACATTATTTATCACATGAGCAAACTCGGAACCGAACTCATCCTTTTTCGTGCTCATCTCAAGTTTTCTGAGACCGATACGTTTTTCACATTTGTCGCAGACTTCTCCCGCTTCGTCAACAAGCTCAGTGATCACGGTATATAAAGGCTGCCCGCCCAGACCGTTTGGCCACCAAAGAAGCGGATCGGGTATTGAGATCTCGCTTTCTTTTGATATATCGTGTCTGTCGACTGCCGTTTTTCCACCCGGATCGATAACACTTACAAGTGTCTTAAGACCGTCCGTCAACGGGCCTTCCAAAGAAACTTCCGCACGAAGGGTTACGCTTGAAAGATCGGCATTAAACGACTGCCTTAAGTATACGCGGGTAAAGCGGGCTTTCTTTACCTGCAACAGTTCGATATCTTTCCAGATTCCGGCGTCGGGAAGTCTCGGACCCCAGTCCCAGCCAAACATGTAATGACCTTTTCGGATCTTCGGGAAGCCTCTCATGGCGTCCTCTGTTCCCAAAATGGCGGGATCTTTTTCGAACTCTTCCTGTATGAACCGTACAGGTGAATGAAATAATATCACCAGCTCATTAACACCGGGCAAAAGAAGGTCCTTTACCGGATACTCCCAGATTCTATGCATATTGTCAGTGCTCGCAAGTGACTTGCCGTTAAGCGTTATATCCGCAAGCGTATCCAGTCCGTTAAAACGAAGGATGACTTCGTCGGAAGCGGCCAGATCATCCGCGTTTACATTGAATTCGCCCTTGTACTCAAAATCATTCTTCATGAGTTCAAGAGCGAAGTTTTCGTTGTCCCTGTAGTAAGGATCGTCTATCATGCCTGCATTTAACAGGTCGTTATATACCGAACCCGGAACCGAAGCGGGAATATAATCCTCTTTGGCGTCGGGACCGTTTACAATGCGCATTTTAAATCGCATATTGTTTTCTATTCGTTTCATTTAAGATTCCTTTCAATTTCCTCTCGCGAGGGGATTGCCGGTATTCCGCCCGGTTTTTGAACACAAAGTCCTCCCGATACGGCTCCGTATCTGCCGGCAATATTTAACTTTTCGCGGCTTAGATCGGAAACGGTTTTTACGTTTTGCATTATAAGTGAAGAAAGAAAGCCTCCCCAATAAGCGTCACCTGCACCGGTGGTATCGACTGCTTTAACGTCCAAGGCGGGGATATCCGTCGACGTGCCGTCATAGAAGATCCTGGCGCCTTTACTGCCGAGTGTTTCCACTACAACACTTATATCGTATTGTTTCATGAAATCAAAGATGTTTTCTTCCCCTCCCACAAAGACAAGTTCTTCGTCGGATATTTTAAGAAAGTCGGTATAGGGGAATAACACTTCGGATTCTTTAAGGCAATCCTCCACGCTCCATATCTTATCTCTGTAATTGATATCAAAACTTACCATTTTACCGTTTTCTTTTGCTTTCTTTACGGCATAGAGAACGGCGTAACGTTCGGCTGTTATGCCGGACTGGCTGACAGATCCCACGTGAATGATGTCCCAAGAAGAAATATCCGCTTTATCAACATCATCTGTATCAAGAAGCATATCCGCTCCGGGTTTTCTGGCGAACGCAAACGATCTGTCACCGGTTTCATCCAAAGTTACAAATGCCAAAGTGGTCGTAGCTTTGTCGGTAAGTTTTGGAACAGGTATCTTCACATCGTTGTCTTTTAAAGTCTTTACAAGAAGCTTTCCGAAATCATCATTTCCCATGCACCCCAGAAAACCTGCTTCTATTCCGTTTTTTGCTACACTTACGGCCACATTTGCCGGTGCGCCGCCGGGATTGGCGGTATAAGTGTTTGTCATTCCCTTAACGGGTGTAAAATCTATTAAAATTTCTCCGATGCAGAGTACTTTCATTACCGTTTTTATTTCCTTTCAAAGCTATATTGCCTTAACTGAGCTTCTTTCTATGAGTGAGCCCATGACCAGCACACGACCGGCCGTATATTCCGCATTTTCAAGTTTTTCGAGCATTATCTTTATAACATTTCTTACAAGCGCATCGGTATCGACACCGTAAGTCGTTATCTTGGGCGAGCTCATCTCGGCATAAATAAAGTTATCGAATGCCACTACCGAAACATCGTCGGGTACGTTGTAGCCCATCTTTTGAAGCTTTTGAACAAAATTGAACGCTACGGCGTCGGAATTGCACACAAAAGCGGTGGGCATTTCTTTCGGAAGTTCAAACTCGATAAAATCGCCTTCCTCGTCTCTGTCCTCTATGCGCCACTCATCTTTTACGGGAAGCCCCGCCGACAGCATTGCCCTGTAATAGCCGACATACCGGTCCATAATACTTGAGGTGCTGCCTATGCTGCCTACAAATCCGATCTTTTTATGTCCTTTATGTATGAGATAATTGGTAAGTATGCTCGATCCGAAAACGCTGTCGCTTATAACTGCATCTTCGGTCACATCCTCGTCGTAGAAGTCCATATATAAAATAGGGAGGTTATAGCTTCTTAACATGTTGAGGTATTTCTTGGACATCTGACCGAGGATGATGATACCTTCAATCCTGCCCGACGAGATAAGCGCAGGCGGTTCAAGTATCTTTTCAGACTTTCGCATTATTATCTCGAGCATTCCCATCTGACCCGCATCGGTCAGCTTCATCATGGTTTTCTCGTACAGTCTGCTGTAATATGCATCCTTTGTGATAAAGTGCTCGCTTACGATAATGCCTATATTGTGACGTTTCTCAACGGTTTCTTTGGTCCCTTTTGTATAGGTGTAACCCATCTCGGCAGCTTTCTTTATTATCATTTCTCTTACTGCGTCGCCAACGCCGTCTTTACCCGACAAAGCCTTTGAAACAGATACGGTACTAAGTCCAAGTTCCTTTGCTATATCGGACATTGTAACGGTTTTTCTGGTCATACCGGCCACCTCCGTTTGTTTTACTTAATAACTTAATTATAGTTAAATTAAGTAATTCTGACAATCGTAAGGGATCATTTTTATCCTTTTACCGCACCGAGGGTAAGTCCGGCATATATCTGTTTCTGGCAGAGGATAAAGACTATCAAAGCCGGCAGCATTGAGATGATAACACCTGCGCATATGAGATTATATTTACTTCCGAGAGGGCCCACGAAAGTATACAAAGATGTAGCCACGGTGGAAAGCCTGTTCTTGTCCTGAAGGTACAGCTTTGCCATGTAGTACTCGTTGTAGGTTCCCACACCTTTTAAAATGCAGGATGTAACGATGGCCGGCTTAAGAAGCGGAAACAGTATCTTGTAAAAGATAGTGAAATAGGAGGCTCCGTCAACTATGGCCGATTCATCGAGCGACACATCTATATTTTCAAAGAACTGTATGTAAATATAGATCGCTATTACATCCGTCCCGCACATCAAGACAATGTATCCCGGAAGGGTATTGATGAATTTAAGTTTATACATTATCTCGTATACGGATATCTGCATGGCAATTCCGGGAAGCATTGTTGCAAAAAGAAACATATTCCTGATAAGTGTATTTCCGGGGAATTTGAATCGGTTAAGCACATATGCCAACTGTGTTCCGAAAAGCGTCGAAAAGAACAAAACACATACGAGTATGATCGTAGAATTCAAGAAGGCGCGCCCCATACCGGCTTTATTAAAAGCACTGATAAAATTATCAAAGTTAAGCCAGTTTTGCGGCAGCGTCATAACATTTGTATTTTGATATTCATAGTCATCCTTAAAAGCCGTTATTACGCACGATACTACCGGTAACAACGCGAAAAATGAGAAGAATACCAGCGAAAAATACTTAACTGCAGTAAGAACGATCTTACCGGCTTTTTCAAGTGCATTCATTGCGTTTTCCTTTCTTTTTACCTATTTATGCATCACTGTTCTTAAAGACATATTTGAAGAACAACTTCTGCAATATGGTCACCGTAAAGATTATTAAAAGAAGTACCACCGCCATCGCCGATGCCAGACCGACTTTTTGCTGTGTATGCGCTATCTCATGCATGACCACGAAATACGTTCCCGTTCCGTTCGCACCGTCGGTGATAACAAAAGGAGGCTCGAAAGCACTCAGTGAACCCGATATTGAAAGAATGACATTCAGAACAAAGATCGTCTTTATGCTGGGAAGGATGATGTACTTAAACTGCTGGAACCTGTTGGCTCCGTCAAGCATTGCCGCCTCGTAAAGTTCACCCTCTACAGACATTATCGCTCCTATGAACAGCACCATGTTCTGACCGAAATATCTCCATACAGAGGTTCCCACCAGGGAAATATTGTTAATGCTCCGGTCTTTTAACCAGTAAGGAAGGTTTTCCAGTTCAAATCCGCACCACTGAAGTACGGTATCAAACACAAAACCTCTTGTATAAAAGAATTTGAAGATAAAACCTATCGCTATACCGTTTATAAGGAAAGGGAAGAACATAAAGCCTTTAAAGAGATTTCCTCCCTTAACCTTAAAACTTAGTATGGTGGCCAGGTACAGCGCCAAAGTCAGCTGTACCACAGAGCCGCCCATATAGTACAATGACAGCTTAAGAGCCCCGAAGCAGTCGCTTCGCGAAAATACCTTTGCGTAGTTTTTAAATCCCACAAATTTCCTAGCCCCAACGTACTTCATGTTAAAAAAGCTGAATTTGACAGTCTCGGCAAAAGGTATATATGTAAAGACCAGCAAAAGCAGCAGGGGAACTACCATGAAGGCTATCATCACAAGCACTTTCTGTCCGTCGCGGCTCCTAAGCCATTCTTTGAATGTTCGTTTTCTGTGTACAGTCACATTCTTAGTCATTGCACTATCTCCTGTTTATTGATCGACAGATATGCCAAGCTCTTCCTGAGCTGCGTTCCACTTGGAGGTCCAATCTGCATAAATGTCGTCAAGAGTCTCTGAACCTGTTGCTGCCGCTTCAATGATTCTCTGAACCTTGTCATTTCCGCCTGCATTGAAAGAAAGCTCGGACTCTGCGTTCATATCGTTAAGATATGTTTCTTCTCCTGCCTTTGCAGGCTGATCAGAAGCCACTTCACATCCGTTGAATGCTGCATACATATCGGGGTTCTTACCGCCCTTAACTACGGTGTAACCGCCTTCGTTGTAGCACCAGTCGGACTTCTCAACCATCCACTTAACAAAGATGAGAGCTGCGAGTTTGTTGTTGTCGGAAGCATTTACATTGATACAGTAGTTGTAGTCACCGCCTGCTGCGACGTACTGTTTTCCGCCTACAGTCATAGGGAAAGGCATATATCCTACGTTTTCGGGTGTATCGCCTGCTTCCTGCATCTGAGCATATGCCCACGATCCGAGAACCATCGTTCCGATCTCACCGCGGTTTAACATGCCCTTGCAGCCTTCCCAGTCGGTAGTTGTGTAGTCGTCTTCGATAAGATCGTTTGCAACTGCGTCAAAGAGAATTCTGTAAAGATTGTAGATACCTGTGTCATCGCCGGGATCTTTGAAAGGCTCTGCGGTGTGAACAAACTTCTGATTCATAAATGTGTTATCACCGTTTGATACAACGCCTATGTATGCATCCCATGCACCCATTGTCCAGCCTGCGGCATAGTTGGTGTAAAGCGGGATAGCGTCGGTATTGTCTTTGATGAGCTTAAGATCAGCAAGGAACTCGGTAGGAGTTGTGGGAAGTTTATCGATTCCCGCATCCGAGAATACCTTCTTGTTGTAAAGAACGCCCTGTGCATTTGCCATGTAAGGGATACCGTAGCACTTTCCGCCAAATTCCCATGCATCGACAAAGTTAAGTTCCTTGGAAAGATTGTCCAAAGAATCAAAAGGCATGAAATATGTTGCAAGATCGCTCTTGTCAACTGCGGGGATGAACATTACATCTCCCCAGTCGCCTGTTGAAAGACGAAGCAAAGCATCTTCCGCATAATCGGTTATTGCTTCCATTTCAACCTTAATGTTAGGGAACTCTTTGTTAAATTCAGCTACCATCTTGTCCATCGTTCCGTCTTCCGCACGGTCCGTTTTGTGATGAACGAATTTAATGGTTGCGGCCGTATCGGTATACTTTGAAAGATCAAGCTGTGTATAAGTGGGAATATCTCCTCTTTCAGCGATCACTTCCGCCGTAACATCCGACTTTCCTGTGTCTTCCGAAGAAGACTGTCCGTCTGCATTATTGCCGCACGCTACCAACGATAACGTCAGAACCGAAGCAAGACAGATCGATAAAACCTTTTTCAACTTCATAAACATTTCCTCCTTAATGTGTTTTGCTTAAAATTAGTTTAAGCAATGTTTGTTTTACTTAATTTAGTATAAGTGTTAAGTAATTTTAGTCAAGGAGATTTAGGAAATTTCACTCGATTTCTTGTTGATTTTTACCTAATTAACAATTTTGCGCGTTGTCGTTTGTGCATTTTCAACAACAAAAAGGAGGTCTTGTTTGCTCGGGATTGTTTTTGATGAATGAATTGTTTGAGAAATTTACTTAATTAGAACTTAATTTACTTAAATTTAATTAATGAAGAAATGTGTTTCGAAGGACTAAAAAACCCGCCTGTAGATCAGGCGGGTATTTTCTCTACCGTATAATCATTAATCCTGCTGGTAAGGCATGAGTGCGATGTGACGTGCACGCTTGATGGCAAGAGTAAGAGCTCTCTGATGCTTTGCGCATGTGCCGGTGATTCTTCTGGGAAGAATCTTACCACGCTCAGATACGTATCTCTTTAACTTGTTGACATCCTTGTAATCGATAACATTATCTTTACCACAGAATGCACATACTTTTTTACGTCTGCGCATGCCACCTTTTCTTCTTACAGGTGCATCTGCCTTATCGCCTTTTTCAGCTTTATTAAATGCCATAATTAGCCTCCTTAAAAACTATCTTCCGGGTTGTGCAAAGGGAAGATCCTCGTCGATTCCTTCAGGCACGTTCATGAAGCCGTCGCCTGCCGCAACCGGAGCGGGTGCTGCTGCTTCCTGGTATCCCCCACCGTTGGAAGAGCTTGCATTCTTGCTCTCTGCAAATTCCTGATCCTCAGCGATAACATCAGTGGTATAAACCTTAACACCGTCTTTGTTGGTATACGAACCGGTCTGAATACGTCCGGTAACGAGTACCTTTGTGCCCTTGTGTAAATACTTCTCAGCAAATTCACCGGCACGACCGAAAGCGGTAATGTTAATGAAGTCTGCGGTCTGATCACCTTCCTGACTTCTGCCTCTTCTGTCTACTGCCAAAGAATATTTGGCGATAGCCATTGAGGACTCACCCTGGCTGTATCTGACTTCGGGATCTCTTGTCAATCTTCCCATAAGAATAACTTTATTCATCTTCTCTTTCTCCTATAATCAATTCTACTGTTCGTCAGCGCGTACGATTAAGAAACGGAGAACATTGTCCATAATGCGAAGACGGCTCTCAAGTTCAGCGGGAGCTGTTGCTTCGGCATCGAACTGTACGAAATAGTAGAAAGCTTCACTCATTTTCTGAATCTCGTAAGCAAGTTTCTTCTTACCTGCCTCATCGATATTCGTAATCTTTCCACCGAATCTTTCAACGTAAGCCTTTACCTTATCAAGTGTAGCGGCTCTTTCATCGTCTTCGATTTTCGCACTGACAACTACGGTTAATTCATACTTGTTCATGCTCGGTTACCTCCTTTTGGTCTCTGGCCTCTTCTCAAAGAAGAAGCAAGGAAAATTATCATCACGGACTATTATGATATCACAACAATCCTGTGTGTGCAAGGAAAAAATCAGGAAAAATGCAACGTTTTTACAGGCTTATTTCCGCTTTTCCGCGGCTCTTGTACGAATACCATCTTGCATTCTCACCAAGTATCTCTCTTATGAGTTTGTACGACAACTCTTCACCGTATTCGCTCTTAGAGTTTTCAAACAGAAGTATCATCCGCATATGATCATCGGCTTCTTCTTCCATTGAGAGCTTTCCGTAATAATTTCCGGCAAAAAGCGTTGCAGCCGACATAACTCCCATTACGATCTTAAGTAACGATCTGTACCATTCGAGTCTCTCGGGACTCATAAGAAGATTTCCCGAAAACAGGCCTCCCGCGGTTATCTCAAACACAAGAGCGACCACGTAAGAAATGATGGTTATTATAAGAGCGATTAAAAGAATGTTACCGTTGGTACGGTTCTTCTTTTCAACACGAGCAAGTGCCTTCTCATGATACTTTTTCTGGGATTCGATAAAATCTTTGCCGAGTCCCTTAATCTCTTTTCCGTGTTCGACAACGTGCACCGCTCTTACTGCCCAGCCGACCCAGGGATTGTCGGTCCACATCGACCAGGTGAAAAGATCCGAAGCGCATACGGAGGAACTTTTATCCATATACTCTCCGATACGCAAGGCTTCGGCCAATACACGCGCTTCCAGATATTTTAAAAGATATCTGTTTCTTTCCGCTATTCTTACTATAAGTATCAACGAAACGATAAAGACGCCGCATGCTATTATGAGCATGTGCATGGATGCTTCATCGTAAAGAAGAAAAGCCGTTGTGATCGCTGTTGCAATGACAGCGATAAAGAGTAACGTTCTTCCCGAGTGCTTCTGGTTCAATATACTTACTTTATCAGCCGCCGAAAGCCTGTCTTTTGCATCCGTCTTTCCCACTTCTTTATTGTATTCATCGGTCTTTTTCATAACGGATTCAAAAGAAGCTTTGTCACCCTTCCATTCAATTCCGCAGGAAACCTGCTCCGATGCCTCTTCTCTTGAAACTTTGATATGTGCCACAAGACCGTTATCGGGACAGATGTTTCTTTCTTCCGGTACTTCGTATGAATTGTTAAGACGAATGTCGACGGTCTCGGCCGTGCCGCATCCGCCCTCCACGGGGTCCGAACCGTCCCAAAGAGCCATAAGCAAGTGACAATGCTCGGCAATATAAATATCCGCCTGTCTGTAGCAATACTCTCTTGTTTCTTTATGCGGCTCGGTGTCGGGCACAATGAAAACATCCTCTGCTTTCGAAAGGAGTTCTTCAAATTCTTCAAGCGATGCTTTTGAAAAGTCGTTCTCGTACTCTTTTTGTTCCATCGGAAGAGCCGCGATCAACGAATAACCTTCCTCCAAAGCGATCTTCGCGCACTGCCTGTCGGCCCCGTCGGCAAGCGACGAAAGCATCACAAGGGGTGAGTTGGGGCACATCGCTTTTACTCTGTTCAGTTCATCTCTTATCATCGAATCGATGCGATCTTCTTCGATGTACTGTCTGTGTCCCGTTACTCCGACCACTATCGGGATCTTTTTTTCATCCTGCATCTTAGGGAATGCCTTTCTTTATGTATCAATCTTCGTCTTCTTCGATCTTGTAAATACGGAGGCCTTCAAACTTTTTGATGAGCTTGAGCATCGTCTCGAACGGAAGAATGTCCTTACCTTGTTCTTCGTACGGAAGTGCCTGATAATGCTGTTCGATCATCTCATCGGTGATGTCGCCGTCCATTACGTATTTGTGCATCCTGAAGCGTTCTCTCTCATCACTGTTCTTATATTCATTTCCGGATGACCAGCCGTAGAGTATGTGATCTTTCACCCAGCGGCCATGCTCCAAGGGAGCGATGATGTCCACCTGCTCGGGCGTAAATTTTGCAAGCATCGGATAATCCACCGGCCTGTCCGTATAGAAGCAGCCTATTCGTCCGAGGTAATCGTCAAACGATTCCGCCTGATTTATGTTGGCAAGTTTGTATTCCAAAGACAGCTCATCAAACTCATCCAGCAGCTGCTCGGCATCGACTTCCATTTCTTTTCCGCGCCATTTGTAACGTGCGTTCAATGCGACCGCAAAATCGTAAATATGTAAGAAGCCGCTCTCCGAAATGTACATATGCTTTCCGCGTCTGTCGGCTTTCTTCATGGAAGCCTTTACGGTAAGCGGGCAAATCGAAGTGTTCACTATTCTTTCGATATCGGTCACAAACGGCTGTGATCCGACAACCATGTCACTGTAAGCTTTAAGTCTCGGCGGCTTTCCGTTTGAACCTTCGGCTACCCAAGCGTTGTATTTTTGAGTGAACTCATCAATCTTATCTTTTTCTTCAAAGTCGTAATAATATACCGCATCGATGCTTCCGTTTGAAAAATCAAAATCTGCCGCCATCGGATGAAGTTCGGTCCTTGAGTTACGTCCGTATGCGGTTCTGTCCCAGCACTGAAGCTCGTCGCATATCATAAGAAGCCATGCGAGGGGATGGATTGAAGCATCAAGCGGAGCTTTACGCTTGGAATCGCTCTTGTAAAATGCGATCGCGAACTTGTACAGACTGTTATGGAGTATTATGGAGGATAATGCGTCCATATGTTTTGTTGTAACGGATTCGATACCGATGGTCATGATGATCTCGCCAAGAAGCCTTGTGGCAGAAAACCAGGCATGGTCCATGAAGTACCCAAACTCATCAGGTTTTGTGGGTTTTCTTACAAGAACATCTGTCATGTATTCTTCGGTGAAGTTGTACGCTTCTCCCATTTTGGCAGTCAGGTCAAAAGAAAACAGTTCGTTTGTATTATCAAAATCTCTTCCGTAAAGCTTTTTAAAGTGAGCTTTTGCCTCATCGGAAAGCTTCGTGAGTGTTTCCAGATCGTGATAGGCTACATATACTATGCCTTTGTTTCTTTCGGCCTTATTGACTTCGAAATAGCTCATGACCTGCTCGAAAGGAAGTTCGAAAGGATAGCCTATATCGTGGAACAACGACGTAAGACCCCAGTATTCCAGGAAGCAATGAGCGGCCTTTTTCTCGCTGTTGCTTCCGGTAAATCCGTAAAACTTTGCAAAGGTATCGCGATAGTCTTTGTTGGTCTCGTAAATTGCCAGTCCGAGAGCAAATACGTATACGGAATGGGAATAGTGATCTCTGTGCTTCATCAGAAGCGAGCTTCCGTTTTGCTCAAACTCCGAAAGAAGCTCGATCATCTCCCTCGATTTATCGTAGTTACCAAGGAACATCTCAAGGAAGCAATAGTAGATGTTGAAGGCATCTTCCGTAGTACCCGAATCGATAAAGCGCTCGAGTTCCCGTTCAAGACAGAGTCTGTCTATGTCCATTTCCATGTTGTAAGGGATCTGTCCGGGCTTAATGGAATCCCCGAGAAACATGTTATTTTGCTTTTCCTGCAGGGCCATCTCTTCGTCAAAACGAAGGTCTTCACATCTTTCATGAAGAAAACGGAGCGCTGCGGATTTAAGATCGCAGGCATCCTTTTCGTAATTAGCCGCCGGCTGCTTGGGCCCCAGATCTTTTCCGTATTTTTCTTTGTTGCTAAGCCTCATCGATTCCAGTGCGTTGTATGCCATTAATTCCCCTCTCTTTCAGTCGGCTGATTATGCAAAAATAACAAGCAAGACTGCATGAACAGTCCGCTTGTTATTCATTCGCTTCTTTTTTTATTATCTCTTTGACGCTCTTTTCTATCTTTTTTCTAGGCGCAAAAACCTGATGGGCACAGCCGACGCATTTGATACGGATATCCGCACCTGTTCTCAGCACTTCCCATCTCTTCTCACCGCAGGGGTGTTCCTTTTTCAAAACAAGAATATCGCCTACATTTATTTCCATGAATTCCACCAAATCACAGTTTAGAGAATACTTCGCCTATCTTTTCATGTATCACCAGATCCGCATATTGATCCTGAGAGGTCTCGGAAAGATTGACCAGAACCAGTTTTTTACCTCTGTAATATTGTATCAGGCCGGCGGCGGGATATACCACCAAAGATGTGCCGCCTATTATGAGAATATCCGCTCTTTCGATGTATCTTACGGCTTTTTCCATGACATTCATGTCAAGGCCTTCTTCGTATAAGACAACGTCAGGTCTTATCGTTCCTCCGCACTCGCATTTCGGAACACCGTCGGAAGCAAGAACGTGATCCACATCGTACTTCTTTCCGCATCGATCACAGTAGTTTTTCATGATGGTTCCGTGAAGTTCCAAAACTTCTTTACTGCCTGCGGCCTGATGAAGACCGTCGATATTCTGAGTGATGACTGCTTTAAGTTTTCCCTGTTTTTCCCACTCTGCAAGTTTGTAATGAGCCTTGTTGGGCTTTGCCTTTAAAGCCGGAGCAACCATTTTCTCTTTGTAGAATTCAAAGAACTCATCCGTTCTTTTTGTAAGGAACGTATGACTTACGATGGTCTCCGGGGGATATTTGTATTTCTGTGAGTAAAGGCCGTCAACGGAACGAAAATCCGGAATGCCCGATTCCGTCGAAACACCCGCGCCTCCGAAGAAAACTATGTTGTTACTTTCATCGATCCACTGTTTTAATGTTTCTATTTCGCTCATATGACCCTCCTTTACTTATTTACCAATCTTTCAATGCGATGTTAAGATCCACATCGGTCTTGATACCGTCCACTTTTCCTTTGGCACTGTACTGCCATATGCCTATTTCATACGGGAAGTAGATCGTGTCGTTATAGAATGCGAACCACTTTTCATATCCTTCAAGCTTATCCATTTCAAGCATCTTGATAAAGAACTTGAGATTCGAATAGATCATCGGTTCATAGCCTGCCTCTTTAACCTTATCCATAAACGCGAGACATATCTTCGTACGCTCTTCGTTTGTAAGATCGTCGGTTCTTGCTTTATCTGACACTTCCTCGATATCGATCGCTATCGGGAGTTCAATGTCGTAGGGGCTGATAAGATCGAGTACGTACTCGGCTTCGGCAATTGCTTCTTCTTCATTTATTGCCTGAGTAAAGAAGTATACGCCAACCTTTATCCCGGCGCTTGTGGCCTCTTCGATGTTAGAAATGAAATAGGTATCTTCAACGATCTTGCCGGTGCCGTAGCCTCTGAAACCGCATCTGATAAGGGCATACTCAACACCCGAAGCCTTGACCTTGTCCCAGTTTATTTCCTTTTGGAACGAAGAAACATCTATACAGACATGCGATTTTTCGACTCCGTCGACTGTATACGCAATAATGCCGGTCGTAGCGTCCTTAACAAGAAGAGAGTTATCGATCGTGTTGGGCGCAAGATTTCTGTTTATCGGATAATACTCATATTTCGTGCCCGTAATGAATATCATGTCGTCGGGGTTATATTCGCGAAGCATCATGAGAACACCGTTGTCTTCTTCGGATACCTGTCTGAACAGTTTCTTCATGACATCTTCGGTCTCGCGCTGCTTTTCTTCTGAAGCCTTGTTTACCGCATCCTCGATCATTTTATCGACGTCGGTCTGCGTGTAGATCGGAGTCTCCTCGGTTATGATCTCCTCAGCCTGCTCCTCTTCCCGAATAAAGAGGTCTCTTCCGGCATAAAGGATCAATATCGCAACCAAAGTTGATGTAAGCAAAAAGGCGATCACCAACAAGACCACAAAAAGAGGCTTTCTGCGGGTTCTGTCAGAATCGTCGTCATATTCGTATTCAACGTAATTCGTTTTTTCTTCGGTTTTGTCGGGAAGATCCACAGCGAAATCTTCCTCTTCAAAATCAATGTCCTTAAGCTCCATTCCGGGTCCGTTCCCCCTTGGCATCGGCCTCGGGTTTTTTCTCGAATATTACAGCGTCGTAGTGCTTTTCCGCACTTTCAATCTCCTTATCGCCTCTGGCGGTCCAGGCTATCCACATGGGTCTGTAAAGAAGTCTTGTGATCCTCCAGCCTATACTTTTGTGCTTGTGATTAAAGGCAACAAAGTCGGGTTTTGAGATGATGTTAAGCCATAGCTCCGACATAAAAAGGTGAATGGGTGTAAAACCATATGTTTTTACAAAGTTTTCCGAAAGCTGTCCTCTTATTATCTCGGGATGGTTCTTTCTAAACCATGCTACAAGGAAAGGGCTGAAGGATTCTATACAGAATTTGCCCCCATATGTTTTAAGCTTGTCATATGTCTTTTCGCACAGCTCATAGTTTCTGGTTCCGTTGTCCGCCTTGATCTCACAGATCAGGTCGACATCTTTAAGCGTTTCGAGTGCCTCGTCAAGAAGCGGGATCTTTTCATCGGTACCGCTTAATCTGTAAGTGCTCAGTTCTTCGTATGTACACTCTTTGAGTTTCTTGTCGACGCCGCACATACGTCTCAAATTTCCGTCATGGAAGACTACAAGTATACCGTCTTTGCTCATCTGAACGTCGAGTTCGACACCGTAACCGTTCTCTCTCGCAAGTCTGAATGCGGTAAGGGAGTTCTCGGGTACACCGTCCCCGTGAAGTCCTCTGTGAGCATACATCTTATGCCTGAAATATGATGTGTCTCTCTTACGTCCCGGCTTCGTCATTATAATAAAAGCAAACACAAAAAACGCTAATAAAATAACAGCTATTACTATTGCTATGATCAATATAGCGCGCATGAATAAAAACGCCTCTTTTCAATTAAATTTCCGATGGATACATTGTACCACTAATCGTCTTCGAAAACCATTTTGCGGAATTATTTAACAGAATTATTACATCAAATTCACAGTTTGGTTATTATTCTCTTCTGTATCAATCTTCAATCGCCAATTCAAAGTCGTGATCGTTTCCGACTGACCGTATTGCCTGCCTCATATTATCCGAAACGTCGACACGACGTAAGTTTTCCAAGGATAAAACGGGCGATATATCTGTCAGATCGTCATTCCATTTTATATCTATTTCTTCGAGTTCGGGATGAGCCTCGATGAAATCTTTGAAACCGTCATTATCAAAGCCGCAATTGAACATAACTATCCGCCTTATGGGAGTATTTTTAATCCGATCTGCCCACAATTTGTAATCTCCCTCACCGAGATTTAAATAATCAAAATACGGGATCTTTGAGATAAAATCATATGTCTCCTCGGTATATTGCCTAAAGTGATCATAAAAATCGAGTCCAAAATGAGGAACCCAGCCTCCTTCATCGGGCTCCATGCAATAGGAATAGTCCACTTTTCCGAGCGGAGAATAATCATTTACCTTCTCTGCTCTTAACGATAGCCACGTAAGTTTCTTTAAGTTTTCAATGCCACTTAAAGAGCTGATGCCCACTTCGTCCAAACGAAGCGTACTTAAGTCTTCGAAGGTAAAGATCTGCGAAATATCTGTAAGTTTCGGGCAATTTTGTACTTCAAAATCACGTAACTCCTTGAATCTGTCTATTCCGTCCAACGTTTTTAAAGGTTCCATACAAACAATAAGATGATCGAGCCTGTTCATCTGAGGAAGATCCTTAAGGTCTGTAAGTGAACCCTCTTCTGTTAAGGGGATCTTCTCTCCTGTCCAATTATCACTAATAAAATACGTGTCGGTTTCGGTTTCTTCGTCCCATCTTTTCTCGACCCATCTGTGATTGTGAGAGACCGCATATTTACCCGCTATGATCAGGTTTCTTATATTGTTAAGCACCGGTAACGGAACATTTTTCAATTCATCCGATTCGATCATCGGAAGGTCGATCGATAAAAGCAGATCTTCCGAAACACCGTCAAACTGCGAAAGATCTTCAAGTTCAAGACCTTCTACGTTCAACGCCTCGAGATCGTACAGATATTTTAATCCCTCGACGGAGGTAACGGAAGTACATCGCAAACTCAGCCTTTTAAGATTCTGAAGAGTAAATGCTGCCGAAGCATCCGTAAGCTCCGGACAGAATTCGATAAACAGGTTCTCCAAAGACTCAAGGTTCTGAATGCCTTCAAGCGATTTTACGGGAACACACCTTAAACTCAATTCCTTTAATCCCGTGAGGTTTTCAAGCATACTTAGATCCGTGAGTCTCGTCCCGTTTTCAACTTCCACACGCTCACCGTCTTCGGAATTGTTTGCAATGATGTACAAAGAAACCGGATTGGTCGCCCAGTCTTCCTCGATCCAATATTTCTCCGGATTGTAAATAACATCTCCCGCCATATACAATCTTTCCACTCTTGCCAAAACCGTTTTGGGCAACACTTCGAGTTCATCCAATGAAGACAAAACGATCGGAGCGTTATTCGGATGCCACTCCGAATTGGGATAGCTTATCTGATAAAAAGTAAATATATTCTCCAAAACAAGCTCTTGAGCCTGGTCACCAAGCATGGGAGGTACCTCGAGTCTTCCTCCCCTAAGATTGAACAGCGGTATAAGATCGGTTATATTTTCCTGCCCGACGAAATTAAAATTGTAACGTTGCTCTTTGTCAAGGCCATCCAATACGGACAAATCGGGTAAGGCTTCTTCCATAACATGCTCAAAAGTGAAAAATCTGGCATTTGTCTTACCAAAATCAGGCAAAGAATACGTACCGACAAATATCATACGATCAAGACGCATACCGTCAAGTGCCGTCCAATCGGTAAGACGCGGACACCCTTCAACACGTAATGTGCCCTTTTCTTCTCCAAACTTTTCAAGATACTGTATTCCCTCTAACGATGTCAGATACTGGCAATCGGTCAACTCAAGCGAAGCAGCCTGAGTGTCGATACCTTCAAGCGAAGTAATATTGCCGTCATAGATAAAAAGTCTGTTAGTAACATTGCCAAACTGCGAAAGATCATAACCGGTACACTCATACATTTGCAGATCGTATATCGGAGTATCCTGTAAATATGGCATTATATCTTCCGAAAGATCGACCTGTGATACATTAAGTAATCTAAAAGAATCTATAGCTTCAAGCCCCGAGAAATCCGTTATGTTCCATCCGGAAAAATCGAGATGAAGGTCACCTTTTTGTTGGATATCTCTTAAGAAATTCAGATTGGTTATCCCGGAAGCTTGGACAGAAATATCTTTCAATTTCGGCAATTCCCCAAGCGAAGCAAGATTTCTCAATCCTTCATTTTCATTTCCGTCCAATCGAAACGTCTCTAATTCCTTACAATTTTCTACTGCGGAAATATCGCTTAACCTCACGTTATTCAGACGAAGATATCTCAACTTCTTAAAGTTTTCGATACCATTCAATGAACCGATGTTCATTTCCTCCAAATAGATATCTTCAAGCGATACACATTTTGAAATAGCCTCGAGGGAATTTATCGGTACCTGTTTTAATTCAAGCTTCTTAAGATATGTGCACTTGTTTAACGAAAAATCGGCACTTACAGGCATATGTTCAATAAATGCCTCTTCAAGATATACACATTTGTTAAGGCCACTAAGATCCACAGAATTCAGATCATGCCCGTTACCGATATTTAAACTTCTAAGTTTCCATGGATGGAACTCGGAAAAATCGACACTCCTTGAAAAAACCAGATCAAATCTCGCGTCGGTCATTTTTATACAATCTGTAAGCGGAGAAAAATCAACTACATCGCTGCCATGATATTCGATATGCTCTATTGATGAACCGCGAAGCCACTCAAGACTTCCGATATTATTGTCACAACAGGTGACGTTATTGAGATTTTTCAATTCCGAAAGATTGGGAATTTCGACATCGACGGCACAAAGAGTAAGACTCTGCAGATTTGGCAACAGAGTTATCCAGCTGATATCATCGTATTGAGTTATTGGATATTCATGACCGTCTTCTTTACTGATCCACTTTGCACCGTCATCGGTCCAGTAGCGATAAGAAAAAGCTTCGTATGACCTTCGAAAGTCTTTTTCTTTATACGTCTCATCATCGTCGATGGTATACCATTTGTAAGTATCACCTACAAATACGACTTCTCTTATCTTTGTAACATCTTCGGAGGGTATTTCGTTCGGGATTACCGGATTAAAGACTTTTTCGGGCTTTTCGATCGATGCCGTAACATCTTCGCCTCCGGTATTCTTGTTTGAAATGACTCGGTATATTATTACTCCAAAGACAGCCACCAATAAAACAGCCGAAGCAGCGATCAGAGTGTTTCTAAACCATTTGGGTATTCCGATACCGGATCTCAGTGATTCGCCAAGACGATCGGCAAGTTCGTCTGTGAGATATTTTTCGGCAAAAAGAGCATTACTTGCCTTTATGGAGCCCTGTATGCCGGAAAGGAGCGGGGAGCCGTCCAAATTTACGGGAACAAATTTGAATGACTTGTTATACTTTATAAAGTTATTCGGAATCGAAGAACCTTCTTTCAGATTTTTAGACATAAAAAAGAAAATAACATCATGACCGCCGGGTTCTTTTCCGGAGCTTCTCTCATATCCCTTTTCTTCAAGTTTGTCCAATATGGGACGCACGCTTTCTTCGTCCGAAGGGTCATATAAAGGATAAAATTTTCTTTTGGCCATATCATCTTTCCTTTCTAACGAATAAGGATCACTTTAAAACGCTTATCATCCGTCCATTTTAACGGCAGCATGTCTTCACTGACGGTCACTTCGTGAAGAGAAGGTGACTCTTCAAGAACCGATAGATCTTTTACATCGGTATGCTCCAAGTGAAGCTTAGTGAGACTCGGAAGCGAGGCCAACTCCGAGACATCCGAAACGTTACTTCCGCTAAGATACAGCTCGTTTAAAAGCACAAGCTCTTCCAATTTACCCAAACTCGTAACAGGTTGATCGATAAGTGCCAGGCGCTCCAGAAAAACCATGGAACCTATGACGGACAGATCGGTGATCTTCCCTTCAAGCGGGGTTGAATTACCCACTTTGAGTCTGCCTTCTTCGTCAAAGCTTATCCCATCGATCTCTTCTTTGGAATTAAGCGTCATATTTCCGCAGAAGTACAGCTCTTTGATGGGTGTGAATTCTCTTTTGTATACATTATCGCTCTTGTCTTTTTTAAGTATCCTTTTGATCGCCGTTTCCTGCTGGGTGTCGGGGAATCTCACCTCAATGATATCTTCGGGGATTTCGGGCTTATTCTCCGTAATTTCGACCGGTATCTCCTCGTCATATTCGGGAGGAAGAACGATCACATGCGGGATATACGTTTTATCAAACATTCCCAGTTCCAAAGCAACCGAACCCGCTACGGCTGCGATCATGAACAGGAATGCCACGATAATACCGATCCACTCTTTTTTGAAGAAATCGGTCCATTTTCTGTAGAACGATCGATCAAGCTTCTTCCAGGACAAAATGCTCTCAACCCGCATATCTTTATCAAGCAACGGGAGTTCTTCGATATTCGGTATATACTTCGACCATTCGGGACTGATGGTCTTCTCTTCTTTTTTAGAGTCGGTCTTTACATCATCTTCCTTGGGAATGATCACATCTTCAAGTTTGACAAAAAAGACCGGCTTGGGATTCTCTTTTTTAAAAGCGGTACGTATCTCCGACAGACAGTTCGGAGAGATAAGCGAGGGTCCGGAAACGAAAAATACAACGGCTTCGCAATCATGCATATGTCGTTCGATATTGCTGGGCCAATCGCTTCCCGCAGGTATACCTTCATCGTACCAAAGGCGAAGTCTTTTATCCTTCAGCTTTGTAATAGTCTCAAGTACCGTTTCCGAATTTTGGTGCGAATAACTTATGAAAACAAAAGGTCTGTCACCTTCATAGGGTTTGAAATACTTACTCATTCGGACTCACCTCCGAACAGCTCTATCTCATACCCGTCCAGTTCGGGATGATCCTTTAATCCCGATACGGCTTTTTGCGATATGATAACCGTCTTTAGTGACGGCAATAGATCGATATCTGAAAGGTCGGTCGGCAACATATCTCCTTCCAGATACAGAGTATCGATATCGGCAAGTCTCTCTTCAGTGAGCTCTCCTCCGCCAAGTGCGGTACGAAGGGTTTCTCGGATCGTTTCGTCGGAGAAAGTAACGGTATCGTTTGCAGTTATATCAATCTCTTTATTCAAGGAACGATGAACAAAAAAGAGCGAGATAAACAAAGCGACAAGACAAGCGCTTACAATGACCGCTCTTTTGGTTAATATCTTTATATAGTATTTCGCGCTTTCGATGGGCTTACCTATAAGCTCATGAGAAAAGGCTTCCGCTCTTAAGATTGCATTCTCTGCATCTTTGCTTCTGTGCAATCGACGCAGCTTAACTTCAGGAACATCCGGATGAAGACCGACGGACAATCCTCCGTCACCTCTGTCTGTATTTAAACATAAGATACTGTTTTCTTTATCCTGTAAATCCAGCAGCCTGCTTTTGACTCTTGTGTCATTTCTAAAGGCGTTGTCAAGAAAAACAACCGTTATGGCTGCTTTGCAGGCTTTCTTCTCTTCGTTTATAAGTTGTTCTATATCAGGGGATATTTCTTCGCAATACCAGATACGGACTCCTCTTAAGCCAAGACGATAAAGCAAACCAAGCACTTTTCTTTTGCTTGCTTTGGAGAAACAAAGATAGATATATGGTTCGTCACCCATATAAGGTGGATATACCTTGTTAAGATTGCTCATCGCCATATTCTCCGGTGCGTTTCCTATAGGTACATATTTAACTTTTATTGTATCAAATGAAGATTAACGCAGTCAAACAAAAGAAATGGGCGGGAGTGCTTCCCGCCCGTGTTTTTCTTTATTCAAGTTCTTTCATGACACTCATATATGCCGGACGAATGATCTTGTTCATGCAAATAAGTTCCTCAATGCGATGTGCGCTCCAGCCGACGATCCTTGCGATCGCAAACAAAGGAGTGAACAGTTCGGAAGGAATTCCCAGCATCTCATACACGAAACCGCTGTAAAAATCAACGTTCGGACAAACACCCTTATAGATGTGCCTGCTCTCGTTAATGAGACGGATGCCCTCTTCCTCGACCGCGTTGTACAGATGCATCTCTTTATCCACACCCTTCGTATGAGCAAGCTCTTCAACATAGCCTTTAAATATTATCTCGCGCGGATCGGAAAGCGAATAGACCGCATGGCCTAAGCCGTATATGAGCCCCTTGTTATCAAAGGCTTTTCCCGAAAGGATCTTTTTAAGATATGCCCGTATCTCTTTCCTGTCTTCGATGTCCTTTACGTTCTCTTTGATGTTTTCCATCATCTTCATGACTTTAATGTTGGCACCGCCATGCTTGGGACCTTTAAGCGACGACATGGCTGCAGCTATTGCCGAGTACGTATCGGTTCCCGCAGATGTAACGACTCTTGTGGTAAACGTCGAATTGTTTCCTCCGCCGTGCTCCATATGAAGTATGAGCGCGATATCAAGTATCTTCGCCTCAAGATGAGTAAACTTCTTATCGGGTCTTAACATCATAAGAATGTTCTCGGCCGTCGAAAGATTCTGATTGGGCCTGTGGATATACATACTCTCGTAATTTTCTATGTGGTTGTAGGCATGGTATCCGTATATCGCCAGCATCGGGAACTGTGCGATAAGTAAAAGACACTGTCTTATGGAATCTTCAAGCAACACCGAATCAACATTTTTGTCATAAGAAGCCAAAGTGAGAATACTTCTCGTCATGGAATTCATGATGTCTTTTGAAGGTGCTTTCATGATGACGTCACGCGTAAAGTTCGTAGGGAGCGTTCTGTTTTGAGCTATAACCTTTGAAAACTCTTCAAACTGCTCTTCTGAAGGCTTTTCTCCAAAAAGAAGCAGATACGCTATCCTCTCAAATCCGAAAGAATCTTCACTTATCTCATCGATGAGCGAATTAACCCTGAACCCACGATACCAAAGTTCTCCGTCAACCGGAGTCTTTACTCCGTCTATCTCTTTAAAAGCCACAACTTCGGAAATGTTGGTGAGTCCCGTGAGAACGCCTTTACCGTTTAAATCACGAAGCCCGCGATTGACACTGTATTTTTGATAAAGGTCTTCGGATATATTGTCGTTTTTCAGACAAAGGCCCTTTTTCAGGGCAGAATATTCAGAGATGTTGATCTTCTTCATATTGCTTCTCCTTTCATTCATAAACGCAAAAACCACCTAAAAAAGGTGGCACGAAAGAAAAGCAGTATACCTAAACTGCAATCCCTCTGCCTGACGAAATTAGCTGACGGGCTGGGCTGAGGTAGCCTTCCGTTTCCGGATACGCCCCACTAAATTGGTTCTTCCGCTGCTTTTTCAAGCACTCGACATTTGCATTATGTAGTTTAGATTATACTAGACAAAGAAAAAACTCACAATGGCTATATTCTTAAAAAACTATTAGTTTTACGAAAATCTGCGAAGCAACTTTGTCACATTTTAAGAAAATCTTGCGTCTAATGTATAGAGACATGTGATAGGCTTTATTGGGGCCCAAAGAAAGCTGACAAACCGGTGTCTTTGGCAGGAGGTATGATGAACATTTTAGATAAAGCAAGGAAGAGGGACGCGGAGGCGTTTGAAATACTGATGCGCGGTGAACTTCCGGGACTGTATCGGATAGCGCGGACAATACTTGATAACGATGAAGATGCTGCCGATGCGATCCAGGAGACAACGCTCAAATGCTGGTTAAATCTTAAGAAGCTTAAGAACGATACTTTCTTTAAAACCTGGCTCACCAGGATATTGATAAACGAGTGCAACACTATCATTCGAAAAAGAAAAAACACGGTATCGCTGGACGATGTTCCGGAAATCCCTTATGAGGATCCGGAGTTAGCAAACGGCTGGCAGGATATAACCAAAAGGATAGAAGAAAAATATCGGACCGTAATAGAGATGTTTTATGTCGAAGAAATGTCTGTAAAGCAGATTGCCAAAGCATTGATAATCTCCGAAGAAAACGTGCGCACACGCTTATCAAGAGGCAGAAAGCAGTTAAAACAGATTCTTGGTGACGAGTAGAAAGAGGGGTGCTATATGAACGTTAATGATTATACAAATATAGGAAAAGATGTCGAAATACCCGATATCGTAACAAAAAAATTTAATCAGGCAATGGATAAGATAAAGGAAGAGAGTCCGAACGTTGCGAAGATCGATCTTGCCCGAAAGATCGTGCGATATGCAGCGGTGGCTGCAGCAGTGGTATTACTTGTAAGTACTGCCACTATGTCGGTCAAAGCTTACCGGAAACACATTGCGACAATTAAAAATATGCCAAACGAAGAAGTGGTTTCTTTGTACGAGGATATCTATAAATATAACAAAGGCTTATATTCTCGAAACTTAAGTGAATCTGAGCTTGCAAGAGAAGATAAACTTTTTAACGACTATTATAACGATATCGCCGAACCTGCAGGGAAAGTTATAGTTATTGAGAAAAAGGCTGAATACACGGGAAAAGGAGTTTCTTTTTGCAAGGAAGACGGACTTTTGTATATACCCGACAAAGACATGACGGATGAAGAATTCCTGGAATGTATCGAGTTTGGGCTCATAGGCCATTATATTGATAAGGAAAGGTACGAAGAAGCGATCAACCCCGATCATTATATGAATATATTAAGGTCGCTTAATGACGCGCAGATTGATGAATTGTACGTTTCATATTGCAGGGGCGGTACCGAGTGTGCTTTGTACAGCAGGGAATTGTCTTCCGAAGAAACAGCTTCTAAGAAAGCGCTTAAAAAACTCTATAAAGTAACCGAAACCAAACCGAAAAAGCAGATCGAGATTATAAAAAGCGAATCGGATTATACGGGATCGGGCGTTGCGTTTTGTACCGAAAACTGCACATATATGTTACCCGAAAGCAGTATGAGCGACGAAGATATTCTCGAGATAGTGGATTATGAGATCAAGCAGGTTTATGCCATAACCCGTATAGGTGATGAGATAAGGGACGGCTTACGGACCGAGTGGCCGCATGTCGAAGTAGTCAGAAGAGAACGTGTGCAGACGCTCGATACGGTTTCTTTGTCCAATACGGCAATAATGTCTATGCCATGGATGAAAGCCTATGGGAAAGTGATAAGCGACAATTTTGAAAATCTTCGAAATACCCTTACAGATCCTGCGGATGTTAAGGATTACTGCTTCAATGTGCGATTCATCTATCTAAACGATGACGATATTCCGGAGATGCTGCTGTCGTACGGCTATACACAGCATGAAGGAATAAAAGATATGACGGACAAAAAGATATATCTGTACACCGTCAAAAATGATTCGGCTGTCATGCTTAAATCGGATTTTGGCGAAGGGATCGGATATTACGCTCAGTTCAGCTCATTCAAATATGCAGAAAGAAAAAGCATGGTATACAACGAAGGTCACTATATGTACCAGTTCATGTTTGAGCCTTATCACAGCGAGGATTATGACAATATAAGCGATCTTGTGACAAGAATGGATTATTGGGATTTAGAAACATTGACCTGCACCCATACGGATATGAATATCTCGCTCAAGCACGCGGTATATGATTACGAAAAGGAAGCATATGAAGATGCGGAAGTTTCGTACGAATACTATCTTGGCGTAAGGGAGATAACCCGAGACGATTACACGGGTGTGATGGATGAGATCAAGGGGCAAAAAGTCGACGAAGCAACGTACAATGCCGCCAATGAAGCACTCTGGAACGGAGAGCAATACATAACGGTCACAGCAGCGGATTATGACAAAATATACAGCGATTACGATACGCTTGAAGCCCTGGCTAAGTGCTACGAAAAACAGATGAAATAACTGTATTGCTATATATTTATACAAATTGTTAAGTAAGATTTTCTTTTTTTCATAAGAAAAAATAGCTATAATAATAGACGTTATGAAAGCGTTTGATAAAAAGCTCATAAAGGAAACGGTAAATATAGCCTGGCCGGCGGTGATAGAGTCTTTCTTCACCGCCTTTGTCGGTTTGGTAGATTCTTACATGGTAAGCGGACTGGGCAGTAATGCCGTTGCGGCAGTAGGCTTGACAACTCAGCCCAAGTTTATGGGACTTTCCATGTTCTTTG
>JAEEGI010003191.1_pt1 | contig 39223 bp, 26 predicted proteins | sample 8958751 | NCBI WGS metagenome assembly JAEEGI01 (sample SAMN16246545, study PRJNA631951) | gut metagenome | biome: gut microbiome; feature: rumen; material: KS-attached | host: Bos | place: Iran: Karaj | collected 2018-10 | reverse complement strand
ATTGGTAGACGCGCCAGACTTAGGATCTGGTAACTCCGGTTGTGTAGGTTCGAGTCCTATCAGGCGCACAGGAACATAAAACCCGCTGAATCCCAGCGGGTTTTATGCGTTAATATAGGCCCTGAAAAACAAACTAATTGTGGTTACTATTTTTCTTCAAAGAACCGTTCATTTTTATAACTTATTCTCTCCCATAATTACAACAGATCAAGAAAACCAATCATTTTGTACAAGTTAACCGTTATATACCCTATCGTATCTAGTCTTGTCATGGCTACAAGAAAAAGAGGCAGGTTGACCATCCTCTGCCAACCTGCCTCAGCCACTTTTTCCCTTTAGGGTGCGTTCCTTTTTTAAGTAATCATGAGTTCATGTTACTTAACGTTGTTCTCGCCGCTGCCGGAATTGTGCAAGTCCTTAATTGCACTGATGGCAACCTGAGCAACCGTACAGACAGCCGTGACAATTCCTAAGATAATCCATCCAAGATACTGCGTATCAGTCTTGGGCTCAGGTGCATTGTTTGCTGACATAATTAAGTTCTTGTTAAATTAAACATTCTAGTTATGCAGCAAGTTCACAATCAACCATGCTGCCAAAGATTTCATAGACCTTCATTTTAGCCTTCTCCTGAATATCAGGAGTGACATAGGCACGAGCCGTCAGAACGGCAAAGGAGATGGCCGCAAGGTCATCGGAGAATCCCGCGATGGGGATAAAGTCTGGGATCAAGTCCAGAGGAGCGATAACATAGCCCAAGGCGCCGATAATCTCGAGCTTTACCTTAATGGGCACGTCAGAGGACATGAGCACGAGGTACAACACATAGGCATTGTAAAGGAGTTTGGCTCCCATCTTCAGGCCGAAGCGCGTCACCTTATTCACAAATTCCTCACTTGAATAATGCGCAGCATACGCTGCATTTTGATTTAATTTTTTCATTTAAAATAAAATTTAAAAAATAAATATTTCACCTATAGGCAGGCACAAAACATGCCAAAGTAAAGCCATTTTTTAGGTCAAAACATGTTGATACACTGTGATTTATGTTTTTGTTGATTTTTTGTATCGAAATAGTAATTGGTTACTAATTCAGCTCAAAAAATAATCATGATGAATCAGAATTTTTTCTGTTTATGTCTTTCTATATTGCATTTAAATCAAGACAAAGAATCGCGCATAAATGACAAAATGTCAGTGAAATTATCTACATAACACTATATTTATTGTATTTTTGTCTTATTAATAATTTCAAATTCATAATAGAGACCGTGGCTAGAAATAAAGAGTTATCAAAAGTAGAGGTTCAAAAACTGAAACACGTTGAAAAATACCTCACCGTTATTGAAACACACAGATTGCTTTTCAATACGGCTGAAGAGTTAAGGCAATATGTTGGATACTCTAAGAACAACAGCCTTAAAAAGAAGGGAGGGAACCTCTTTATGAAGGATGCCATCTTGCAAAAACTTGTTCAAGATGCACGAGAAAGCACCGACGAAAGAGTGAACCTCATCGATGTCATTGACACCTATGAGAAAGCGACTTCAATGCTGGACAGCATCAAACCACGGCACAGGAAACTGATGACTTGCGTTAAACTGCTTTCTTATTTCTATGCAAACAGAAAGGCTGATGACGAGATTGTAGAAGTCGTGAAACATGCCAAAGTGGAACATGTGCCGTTTCTCGTCTTAATGACGCTCGGTGCATTGCCCCGGTTCGGACATGCACGCGGAGATGCCAAAAACATCAAAAGGCATTATGACACATTGTTTAATATGTTTGATATGACTTTTAATGGAAACCTGCTCACTCAGAAGATGGCTCTTAAAGAAGCAATAAAAGAAGATATTGAAGAAGATCCGAGACTTATGAACCGTTGGCATCTTATTTACACAACCATGACTATCCTTGAAGAATTTGGGAACTTGTGTTCTCCAGAAAAAAGAGCAGAGCAACTCAAAAAGACTTACAAGATAGCATATCAACCCACTGATATTGAAACAAGCTGGGCTGACTATAAGCGTGAGGACATTTTTTGGAATTTTGAACGAGTCGGTGATGACTATTTGCTTTGTCAGTTTCAACTTGACAAAGAGAACCATCAAATTCGTTATATACGGTATGAAATGTTATTTCTCTCTGAAGAAGACGACTCATTGATTATGGCTTTACTGACACACCCCAAGGCAACTCGCAATATGCTGAAAGCATCTGCAACCCCTTTATCTGAGAAATATTATGCGTATTTGGGAGTCGAAAGAATAGATGGGGACCTTCTCTTCGAACATTGGTTCCCCAACAATAACAAGTGGCACACTTTGGAACGCTTGACCCGTAATGAAAAGGTCAAGGAACGCATAGCGGAGTTTGAGGCATGTTTTGATGAAGGAAGTTTTGAATTGATTAACGAGTTTGAGGAGGAAGAATATAATTTCACTGCCCCCATGGCGGCAATCACCGGTACCCATATATATCTTGAGACTAATGATGGCCATTACTTGAAGGTTCCCAAATCACTTGATAAGTCCCTTGATTCCATCAGTTTTAACCATAATGTGTTTATCGTAACATTTCTCGATGCAAAGTGGATCCACTTCAAAGATTTTGGACTATCCTATGATGTAACAACACCAGAGATGTTGTCAAGTAATGGCATTGAAACGGTTAAGGATATTACTCCTGATGCAAGCTTCAATGAACCATAGCATCTTTCTACTTTCCGCCCGATAGTCTGCATTTTGATTAGAGTTAGATAGTTACATTCATCTTGATAATAATCACATTCTTGCGGGGAGCGTGCGCTCCCCCGTTTTGTGTCGTTCAACACCTTTCAACACCTAATTGGCATTTTCTATAGGCGTTCAAATGACTGGTTATCAGTTTTTAGAGGTTTTTTAAGGTTTTTGGGAGGCGCGGCAACAAGTCCTATCAGGCGCACAGGAATCACATCAAACTGATTATCAGTTTGATGTGATTTTTAATTATAAAATATTATGAGATTTCTACAGAATTTGACAAAAAAATTGTGAGATTTCTACAGAATTTCCGTGAAAACATTGTGAGATTTGCCCAAAATTGCTTATTTTTGCGCTCCAAACAACCAAACATTTTGAGGAAATGGAGAAAGGGATAAGGATTTTCAAGAGAAAAATCTATGAGCAGATGCTCAAATGGAAAAAGAGCAAGGGTGGCGAGACGGCGTTGTTGATTAAGGGTGCCCGTCGTGTCGGTAAATCCACAATCGCCGAGGAATTTGCTCGAAGGGAGTATGCCTCTTATATCGTGGTAAATTTTGACGATGCTCCTAAGGCCTTGTGGGAAGCTATTGATAACATTGCCGACTTAAATGACTTTTTCGTGAAACTTCAGTTCATCTATAATGTTAAACTGATAGAGCGCCAATCGGTTATTATCTTTGATGAAATCCAGAAGGCTCCACTGGTCCGTCAGGCCATCAAGTATTTGGTGAAAGATCATCGTTACGACTATATTGAAACGGGGTCGCTGTTATCCATCAAGAAAAATGTTAAAAATATCACCATTCCGAGTGAAGAGACCCGCTTAACGATGTATCCCATGGATTATGAAGAGTTCCGTTGGGCGTTAGGAGACACAACGACTATCCCGATGCTTGGGGAAATGTTTGAGAGGCAACACCCTTTAGGGGATCAAGTCAACCGCAAACTGCTGAGGGATTTTCGCCTGTACATGCTGGTGGGCGGTATGCCGCAAGCTGTAAACACTTATCTAAACACTAATAATCTGAGTGAGGTAGATCAAACCAAGCGTGAGATTTTGGAACTTTATGCCGATGATTTCCGCAAGATAGATCCGAGTGGTAACATCTCCCGCCTCTTTATGGATATACCCTCGCAATTAACTGGCAATGCATCCCGATATCAGGTTTCGAGCGCCTTGGGACGCGTATCCGAATACGTTAATTCCGGCGAATTACTTGCCGACTTGGAGGATAGCCTTTGCGTCAACTTCGCTTACCATGCCAATGATCCATCGGTGGGGCTGGCTTTGCATAAGGATAGGGACAGATATAAAATGTTTGTCGCAGACACAGGGTTATTTATTACGCTTGCTTTCTGGGATAAGCAAGTGACAGAGAATATCATCTATCAGAAACTGTTATCTGACAAACTGAGTGCAGATTTGGGATATGTCTATGAAAACATGGTCGCCCAAATGCTAAAAGCCGCTGGTAATGAGTTGTTTTATTATACCTGGCCAACACCCAGCGGCAAGCACAATTATGAGGTGGATTTCCTGTTGTCACGTGGTAATAAACTTTGTCCTATCGAGGTCAAGTCGTCTGGTTATAAAAAACATGCCTCGCTTGATGAGTTCTGCAAGAAATACTCAGACAAAGTGTCAAAACGCTATTTGGTTTACACCAAGGACTTGCATATCGATGGCGAAACCACTTTGGTGCCAGTTTACATGACACCACTATTATAAAACAAAAAGAACGAGAATGATTTCTCGGGGGGAGCGTGCGCTCCCCCCTTTTTGCGCCGTTGGGCGCTGAAAGGCGCCCTCAGTGAATCAACGACTTGTTTCAGGTAACGTGAGTTAGAATATGCCGCGGGATTTCATTTCCAGGTAGCGGTTGATGACGTTGACCGAGAGGTTTTGGGGCGAGGTGAGCAGGCTGTTGATGCCAAACTGGCGCAGGGTGTTGATGATGAGTGTTTGCTCGTGGTCGATCTTGGCGGCAATGGAATGCTCGTAATATTCCCTGATGCTGTGTGGCTGTTGGTTGATGAAGTCTCGGCGTTCTTCATCAATGAAAAAGACGACTAACAGTCGGTGGCGGCTATTCAATTGCCGCAGATAGGGCAGCTGCCGGAGCATGCCGTTGTAGTCAAAGAAGTTGGTATAGAGGATGAGGAGACTTCTTCGTCCGACCAAATGGTTTGTATTGACAACTAATGTCGAATAGTCACTCTCGGCAAAGTCGGTGGTCTGGTGATAGAGGCATTCCAGAATGTCGTTCATCTGTGCCGGGCCGCGATCGGGCTTGACGAAGTCGCTGAACTTATCAGCAAAGGTGATGACACCAGCTTTGTCGTCGCGATGCAGAGCTACATAGGACAGCACCAGTGACGCATTGATGGCATAGTCGAGGATGGTCATCCCCGCGAATGCCTGCTGCATGATGCGCCCCTTGTCGATGACGTTGATAATCTGCTGCGAACGTTCGTCGGTGTACACGTTCACCATGAGGTTATGCGTTCGGGCGCTGGCTTTCCAGTTGATATGGCGGTAGTCGTCACCTTGCACGTAGGATTTGATCTGCTCAAACTCGGTGTTGTTGCCCACGCGGCGGATGCGCTTGATGCCCATTTCGGTCAAGTTGTTGCTGATGGCCAGGAACTCATACTGGTTGAGCATGAGGTAGCTGGGATAGACAGCCACGTCGGTGGGCTCATCGCAGGTGAAGCGTCGCTGCACAAGGCCGATGGGGGAAGATGCAAAGGCTCGGATATGCCCGAATCCGTACACTCCACGCTTGGTGGGTCGCAGGGTGTAGTCCACTGTTCCGTTCTCTCTGGCCTTCAGGCGTAATGAGAAGTTCACGTCTCGGCGCTGGAAGATGTGCGGAATTTCATCGATGATATTCAGTTTGACCGCGAAGGGGTAGTTGTTTTCCACCTGCAGGCTCACCGGGTTTTCATCACCATTGGAGAAACGCGAGCTGCAATGCCGGCTTGCAGTGATACCGCGGCGTGTCCACAGCAGGGCGATGTCGGTGACTAACATCAAGGCAAATAAGACCAGCAACGAAGCCCCCACGTAGAACAACGGCGGCCAAAGCTGTCCCGATGCCAGGACAACAATCACCACCATTGTGGCATAATAGAATCGAGCAGGCAGAAACATAGCAGCGGCAGATTAATGCATCACTTGGGCACCTCGACGTTATTGATGAGTGTGGCCACGATTTTTGAGGCCGTATAGCCTTGCATCTCGGCTTCGGCCGAAATGATGATGCGGTGATCAAGCACAGCAGGTGCCACCATCTTCACGTCGTCGGGGGTGACGAAATCGCGTCCATTGATGAGCGCGATGGCCTTTGATGCCTGCAGCATGGCAACGGCGGCACGCGGTGAGGCACCCAGGAGCACAGCTTTGCTTGTGCGCGTCTGCTGCACAATCTGGGCGATGTAACCCAGCAGCGAGTCATCGGTCACCACGGCACGCATGGTGTCTCGCATGGCCAGCAACGCGTCCTTGCTGATGATGGGCTTGATGTCCTCAAGCTTTGCCAGGCGTGCGTTGGCCTGGTGCCGTTGCAGGATGGTTTTCTCTTCCTCAAGGGTGGGGTATCCCATCACGATCTTGAACATGAAGCGGTCGAGCTGTGCCTCGGGAAGCTTGTAGGTGCCTTCTTGTTCCACAGGGTTCTGTGTGGCAATGATGGTGTAGGGCTCTTCCATGTGGTGGGTGATTCCATCGATGCTTACCTGACGCTCCTCCATCACTTCAAAGAGAGCAGACTGTGTCTTAGCCGGCGCACGATTGATCTCGTCAACAAGTACCATGTTGGCAAAAATCGGGCCCTCGTGGAAGTCAAATTCGCTGGTCTTCATGTTAAACACCGTGGTGCCGAGCACGTCGCTGGGCATCAGGTCGGGGGTGAACTGAATGCGGCTGAAGCGAGCGTCAATCAGGCGGGCAGTGAGACGGGCCAAGAGCGTTTTTGCCACTCCAGGCACACCCTCGAGCAGCACGTGACCGTCGGCAAGGATGGCAGCAATCAAGAGATCCACAACCTGATTGTGTCCTACCACTACACGGGCAATTTCTTCTTTTATCTGCCTCACTTGGACCGAAAACTGTGCCAGGTTGAGGCGGGGGGATGTCGTTTGTTCCATTGTCTTATATTTTGTTTTAGATGTTGATTCTGTGCATGATATCATTCATCACGTCGATGAGTTGTTGCAGTTGTCGGTCACTTATCCAGCTAGACTTGACAGCATCCTTCACATCGCCGACTTGCTGTTGCAGTTCGTTGAGGGGAATGCCCGTGCGATTGGACAGCGACAACAGTTCATCGTCGATGTTGTCATCGTTGTCAATATCAATCATTGCCTTGGTTCGCAAGTCGTTGCTGAACGTGACATATTTCTTGTTGAGCAGATCCACATTGTCGTGCCGCTTGTAGTAGATGCCACCTATTCGCTTAACGAAGTCCATCATGTGATTCACAGGTGGCTTGATGACCGGTATGATGCGTTGACGGCGCCTAGCCGAGAACGCCACAAATGCCACCAGTGTTGCCAAGGCAAGATAGAGCGCCCATCGCAGCGGCCGGTTGGCCAGCAGATAACGCAGCGGTGATTCGGACTCCTGTTCTTTGTCACCAACCTTGTCGATGAGTGCTGGGTCAAAGCGCACGACGGGCAAGTCGCCACATTCGCTCAGCAGCCGCAACGTCAGCGGGCGGATGTTATCGTCAAGAATGCCGTAATTGGTAAAAAACAAGGGCATGCTCATTACGACAATCTTGCCCTTGCCGTAATCACGAATACCTGCCACAATGCTCATATTATTGGATGAATAATCATCTGAACTGCTGATTGTCGCCAGGGTGCGGAACGGAGGTTCCAGCTCAAGGTATCCCATGAAGAACATCCTGTTCACCAAATAGCTCGCAGCAGTGAATCGGCCGCCGGTGTGCCACCTGACCGTGGCATACTCAGTGCTGTCAATCAATTCCTTTTTAAAATAATTATCCTCGTAGTAGCTATAGACAGAGTTGGGGCTAAGGCTAGTGAATCCCAATTCTTCCTCAATATCTTGGTCATTAATATCGTAATACTCATCAGTGGCAAGGATGACGTTGTTACCGTCCTTTATCGACTCGAGAAGATCAATATCATAACAACGGATGGATTCATAGGTATTCATGGTGAGAAGGAACGTGTGTTTGCCCCCTTTGTATTTCTTGCCGATGTACTGCTCGATGTCGTTCCCAAGCACTTCGTATCCTTGAGGCAAGGACGCCCGCAGCACGCTGTCCATCACATAGCAGCCGAAGGGTTGCTTGCTCTTGTAGCTTTGCGAAACGTCATCCCACCTGAAACGAGTTGGTGCGTTCACCTGAAAGAGCAGAATCACCGCCATGAGCGCAATGATCACCACAATAAATATGCGGTTGGCCTTCATGACTGCTCACCTCCTTTCTGCTGACCGCCGGTTAGCTCTTGCTGGTCATTGCTATTAGCAATGCGTGCTTGCACTGCTTGCTGGAGCGAACGCATCTCCTGGGCAAGCGCTGCATCGGCTGCGTAGTGACCGTAACGAATGCGCAAGAAGTGGTTGGTCATGATACCGAAGTCACTATCTTGCCACTCCTGGGCGTACTGTGTGGGCGTCTTGTAACGTCGCCAACTCACCAGTGATGCATCACTGGCAGCTTTCAGGGTCTGCAGATAGCGCAATCGACACAGCGCCAGGTAGTCGCCACGGTTCTCGGCCTCGGCAATGAGCTGGTCAAAGTCCACCTCATTGATGTCGTTCTCAGTAATCTCTTGTGCTGTGAGTTCAACATCCCGAGATCCGAATAATCCAACCCTATTTTTCCAGATGAAAAAGCATACGGCCATCACAGCAAACGCCCCTAGGAACCACCAGATAATATTGGGAATGTCCGTCATTGCAACATCGAAGTCAAAGAAATCCTCAAGCGTGTCCCAGAAACGGTCAAAATAGTTGGTTTCATGGTCAGGCACCAGTTCTCGGGCATAGTCATAGTCCTTTGAGTGCTTGAAGGCATCAAGAATCGAGTCGTTGGCAACTATTGTGTCACTGGGCGATGTCATCATCAGATTATTTCAGTTGAGCAAAATTTTCTATATCACTTTCCAGGCCTATGTCCTCGACCTCGGTTGCCACACTACCATAATAATAGGTCATCGCAAGGACAAACAGTCCCATCTCCACAAAGGCTATGAAACATTGGGCCACACATGTTACATACTCAAAGACATCTATCAGGAATGACCAGAATACAGAGTTGACCTTCGAGAATTCAAAAATTGAATCCAAGATGCTATAAATGGCCAAGGGAAATGCGATGGCATTGTTGATGAGGAACGAAACGACGCCCATGATCAGCGTGATGAGGATGAGCCGTCCCCACTTCTTGTGGCCCAGTGAAAAAGCACGCTTCGTATTGTTCACTAATGAATCTTTGGGCTCCAGCAGCATGATGGGGCATATCATGAACACAGGCAACACCGCGAAAACTACTAACAATCCAATAATAGGAAATAGAAGTGAAGCCACAATCACTGGCGTCCCTATGGTGATGACAATAAGGCATTTAAGGGCTGATTGCGGCAACATGCGCCACATGGTGCCCATTTCACACCCGTCAAGGGTGCCATTGTGAGTCTCATGCCACTTGAGAAGCAGTATTTGCAACGCAGTGACCACAGCGCAGCCAACAAAGAGCAAAATGCCAGAAGCCACAACGTGGGTCATGTCAAATGAAGGCGTTTCGATGTCAAAGTTGGCGATGATGGTGCCCAGCAACACGCTGAACGGCAGGAGAAAGTAGGCCATCATTTTGAACCACTTTCTCCAATTTTCACCCACAAAGTCAAACACCATGTTCACATTGTCGGTGAGTGTGCGATTCTTATAGAGTCGGTTGTTGTTCATCGGTCGCTGATCTGTTGTGGTGTTTGCGCCCCACTAAACAAGGTAAGACAATATAATAAAAAATAATAAACGCAGCCGACAAGACAATCACCATGACTCTAAAAGCCAGAGGGAAGTCGGTGTGCCGCGTGAGATATCCCTCAATGAAGGCGGCCATGATGGTCACGGGAAACACACTCAAGGCAATCTTGAGGGCTTCCTTGGCCTTGCGGCTGAAAGCCTGCCTGCGGCTATAGGTGCCAGGGAACAACCACCCTGACCCCATCACAAAACCGGCTCCTCCCGAGAGCACCATTGTGGATATCTCGAGCGTCCCGTGTTGCATAATCGCCAACAACGCTTCACCAAACACGCCATATTGAAAAAAGAAAAAAGTGAATGCCCCAACCATGATGGCATTGTACATGATGATCAGCGCTGTGGCAAATGGCGTAAAAATGCCCATCGAAACGCTGATAGCGTCGACCCTCAAGTTATTGAGCATGATGGCAAAGAAAGATTCGGCTTCCCCATTAGAGCTATAGACATCGGTGGGCACGCCGTTCTTGATGTTCGCTATAGTCATGTCCACATAGTTATCTCCCAAGATGAGCCTGGCAAAGTCAGCATCGTTGAACAGCGAAGCAATGCCCACGCACATGAAGAACACAAACACGGCTAGGGCAGTGAGCATGGCTTTGCGGTTGTCATAGACAGCCTGTGGCACCTCTCTGGTCCAGAACGTCAACAGGCGGGATCTCTTCTCGTGATTACCACTATAAATCTCGTTGTGCAGCTTGAGCGTCATGGCGTTAAGCATCGAGGTAATGGTGGCATTGGGAAAATGTGTGCGTGAGAAGGCCAGGTCCGATGTCAGTTCCGTATACATCTGTGCGAGAGTGTCCGGGGCCTCTCCCGACGGATTCTCAAGACGCCTTTGATAATCTCGCCAGCGAGTGATGTTTTGTTTGATAAATACGGGCTCTCTCATGACATTGGATAAACTGTAGCATTTTTTTCTGTTGCAAAAATAGACTTTTTTTTATACTTTTGCAACATAATCTATTAAAACCTAAGTTGCAAAAAGAGATGGCGCAATCGTCAATTATTACAGGGCAATATGTAGAACTCACCCAAACGCCTGCTAGTGTGGGTGATAGACTGATTGCGGCTATCATCGACCTTGCCGTGCTCGTCGTCTATTTCGTGGCTGTTATTTTGCTTTTCGGCAGTTATCTTCTTGACTCATATGGTTTTATTCTCATTATCATCTATGTGCTCGCCTTTTTCCCGGTCATTCTATATTTTCCTGCATGCGAAATTTTTGCTAGAGGACAAAGTTTGGGTAAAATGGCGATGAAAACGCGTGTAGTGACCATTGATGGCAATTCACCCTCGGTGGGCAGTTGCCTGCTGCGATGGCTTCTTTACCCGATCGATACCTTTCTAACCGGTTTCCTGGGGGTTGTATTCATCACCTTTGGCAAGTATAGGCAACGTCTAGGAGACCTCGCTGCGGGCACCATTGTCATTAAAACGACGTCGACACAGTATGATTTCTTCACGGTGAACGATTATAACTATGTGAAGCAGGGCTATGAGCCCACCTATCCCGAGGCAGCCAATCTGTCCACCAAGCAGGTTGATGTCATCACACGCACGCTCTACAGCTCGGACTTCGGTCGTCGCACCGAACTGGTGTATAAGCTGGCAGTGCAGGTGCAGCAATTCCTTGGTGTGCAGTTGGCGGGCAACGTGTATGCCGATGCCTTTCTCACGACGGTGCTCAACGATTTCTATTATTACTCCTCAATCATCGAGGTGTAACTTACTTGTTTCACCTTAAGGAGAATAGCGGCCATCGCTGACCAATTGATATCCGTTTGTGTATGATTTAGTGGGGGTGCGTGTGCTCCCCCTTTTCGCGCCGTCGGGCGCCTTCCCGTGTCTTTAAATGCCTCATCGGCTTCCTAGAAAGTTCTGTCTATCAGGCGTCGGGAAGGTGAACTCTTGAAGGGCCTAATCATCAAAAAAATGAAGTTTACTCGAAGGGGCGTTTGTGAATGGGGCAGTCGTTTCTTTTGGGTGTGGGAATGGTTGTTGGATGCCTTTTTGTCATGATAATGTGTTGTCGATAATTGGATTAATGGGAAGAATAGAGTATATTTGCAGTCATAAAGACTATTAACTTTTAAATTTCTTGAATTATGAAGCGTATTTACCTTTTGATGTTTGCGGTCGTTTTGACTGTATTGGGTGTTAGTGCAGAGGGTGTTACAGTTACACAGGCACAAGCTGTGGCTCAACGTTTCGTTCGCGATAACCAATCGCATTTTGCCTCAAGCAATACCAACCAGAACTTACAATTGGCTCATGTGGCCTACAGCAATGGGAGGAATGTCGATTATTATGTGTTTAACTTGAAAGCCGACGGTGGTTACATCATTGTCGGTGGTGACGATTTGGCGCAACCTGTTTGGGGCTACAGCGAGCGTGGCGCATTTGAGTTTGAAAAGTTGCCCGAAAATATGCGTTGGTGGCTCTCGGAGTATCAACGGCAGTTGGATTGGCTGCGCGAGCATTCTGATGCAAAGCCTCAACCTGCCCTCACGCTCTCGTCGAGTGTGGCTCCACTATTGACCTCGACCTGGGACCAGTTTGAACCCTATAATAATCTATGCCCTGTAATTAGGCTGTCTGGAAGGGATTATGTCGCTCCCTCAGGTTGCTTGGCAACCGCAATGGCCCAAATCATGAATTATTATCAGTGGCCCTTGCAAGGTGCTGGTAGTCACAGTTACACCTTTACTACCGACGGCGGTACCGAAATGACTCTGTCTGCTAATTTCGCCCAGTCAACCTATGATTGGAACAACATGCTGAACAGCTATGCGGGGTCCTATAACAATACTCAAGCTCAAGCAGTGGCCAAACTGATGAGCGATGCAGGCATCTCGATAGATATGCAATATAATGCTTATGAAAGCACTGCTTATTACAATAAAGCCATTGAGGCTCTGATGTCCTATTTTGATTACTCTCCCTCAATGAGTTATCGTCTGAAGGATTCTTATAATGACGATTGGGAAGCACTGCTCCGTGCTGAACTGGATGCCCACAGGCCTATTTTCTACTTCGGACAAAATCCCAATAACGCTGGCCATGCTTTTGTGATGGACGGTTATAACGCAGATGGATATTTTCACATTAATTGGGGTTGGAACGGCGATTTTGATGGCTATTTCGAGACCAGCTTGCTGCGTCCTAATTGTCCTAACAATAATCCTGATGTTCATAATTATAGTTATTATCAGGGCGCCATCACCGGCATTGAGCCCGACAACACGGGCACAGGTGGTATTGTCTTGAAGAGCGGTATCATTCCTACAGCCTCTACCATGCCTGCAAACGATGTCAGGGCTTCCTTTGACGTCGAAGCTGTTAGTGGACCCTATAATGGAACCCTGAAATTTATTGTTTGTACCAAAACAGGTGATGACTCTTATAGTTGGTACTATAGCAATGTTGTGGATATTGACGTGTCACTCGCTGCAGGAGAGAGGAAGACCATCAAGGTGAATCGTTCGTTCAATTACTTGGACGAGGGCGAGACCTATTATTTCTTCCTGATCAATCCTTATGTCACCATTGCCAATTATTACTGGTGCACTCCAGTGGCATTCACTGTTGGCAATTGGCCTTTCGCTTTGGGTGACGTGAATGGCGATGGCAAGATTTCCATCGGTGATGTGACCGTTCTCATCGACTACCTGTTGGACAATAATGCCCCGGGCGTTGTCCCCTATGCTGCCGATGTTAACGGGGATAACAATGTGAGCATCGCGGATATTTCAGCCCTTATCGATAAATTGCTTAACAATAATTGATATCAGCTTTCTTAAAAGCAAGAAATGTGCTCATGAAACGGTTGTGTCTTTTGTGCGCTGCATTTTGTGTGGTGTTGTCGCTAGCGGCGCAGCAGCACAAGACGCTGCGCGAGTGGGGTTTCCCGACGGGAATCTTCCCGACAGGGCAGTATAATGCAATCACCGACGTGCCGGGTGTGACGGTGGGCCATGTCACCCTCATCGAGGGCGACAGCGTGCGCACGGGTGTCACCGCCATCGTGCCCCATCAGGGCAACATCTTCCGCCAGAAGGTGCCGGCTGCCATCTATGTGGGCAACGGCTATGGCAAACTGGCGGGCGTGACGCAGGTGCGTGAACTCGGCAACATTGAGACGCCTGTCATCCTGACCAACACCTTGAGTGTGGCGGCAGGCTTGGAGGGAGCCATCCGCTATACGCTGATGCAAGCCGGCAACGAGCGTGAGAATTCGGTCAATGCGGTCGTGGGCGAGACCAATGACGGCAGGCTTAACGACATCCGCGGCATGCACGTCACCCCTCAGATGGTTATCGATGCCATCAACCAGGCTCATGGTGGCTTGGTAGAGCAGGGGTGTGTGGGTGCCGGAACGGGTACCATCTGCTTTGGCTTCAAGGGTGGCATCGGCACTTCGTCACGTGTGCTGCCCGAGTCGTTGGGCGGCTACACCATCGGCGTGCTGGTGCAGACCAACTATGGGGGCATTCTGGAAATTGATGGCGTGCAGGTGGGGCAAAAGCTCCATCAGCACGACTTCATCAACCATGTGCGCAAGACCGAAAATGTGGACGGCTCCTGCATGATGGTTGTCATCACCGACGCACCGCTTGATTCGCGCAACCTGGAACGTGTGGCCAAGCGCGCCATGATGGGTATGGCCAAGACTGGCGGCATCGCATCTAACGGCAGTGGCGACTATGTCATTGCTATGTCGGTAGCACCCGAGAACCTCATCGACAGCCGTGCCAAGACCATCACTTCGACCGTTCTGGCCAACAGTGAGATGTCCTCTATCTTTGCGGCTACTATCGAGGCGACCGCCGAGGCCTTGTGGAACTCACTGTTCATGGCCGACTCGATGACAGGCAAGGGCGGCTACCATGTGGATGCCTTGCCAGTGGAGCAGGTGTTGGAAATGTTGCGTGATAGACGCTAGACATTAGACGTTAGACCTTAGACATTAGATAGCAAACGTAGCGAGCATCACGCGGATGCCTTCAGAAGTTCAGAATATTATTCAGTTGTTGTTATTTATTAGGTGTTAGGCGTTAGGACGGATATGAAACAGACGAATTTGAGATATTGGATTCTTGTTCTGGTGGCATTTGCGCTGTCACTGGCAGCGACAGCAGGCGATGGCGCTCGGGTGCGCGTGGGAATGGCGTGGCAGCCCAACGAGGCCGCCTATGAGCGCGTCATTATGTCCATCGAGGCAGCTGGGGGCGAAGCCGTCATCCTGCCGCAACTGAGGCCTGCCGGACTCGAATATGACGGCATGGAGTTGTGCCCGCAATTTATTGACGAAATGGGCGTTTTGCTTCAGCCCTACGCCGATATCGTGAAGCGTAACACCTATCATGGCACCAATGCTGACGAACTGCTGGACGGTATTCAGGCGGTCGTTTTCTTGGGTGGCGGTGACATCAGTTCCACACTTTTTTCTGTCCCCCAGCCGTGGCACGGCATTGCCGACGATAGTCCCGCCAATGCCACGCGTGACGTGTCGGAATATCTCACGATGGCCTACTGTCTGGACCACGACATCCCTGTGCTGGGCCTGTGCCGAGGCATGCAAATGCTGGGCGTCGTCTCGGGCGCTTCACTCATCCAGGATTTGCCGGCACACTATGAGTCTATGTGTCAACCCTACCACTACATGCACCGCATGCAGCGTGATGCCGAGGGCAAGCGCTACTACACGCCTCACGATGTGGTCGTTGTTGACCGCAATTCGTTGCTTTATGCTATTGCGGGCGCCGACACCATTCGTGCCGTGCCCTCATGGCACCATCAGGTTGTGGGCGATGTGACCGACGCGCGCCTGCTGATCACGGGCATCACTCCCACCGACGGCGTGAACATCATCGAGGCCATTGAGCGCATCGACAAGCGCTTTGCTCTGGGTGTGCAATACCATCCCGAGGAGGCAGTGCGCAAACACAAAACGGGCCAGCCCGATGCTGCCCGTTTCATGCCACTTGACAAAGCAGTTGCCTACTTTGTAGCCTTGATTGCCGCCGCCAGGGATTAGAAGGTGTACTTCAGTCCCAGGCAGGTGACAGACTGGTTAAAATTCTTGAGAATCTGGAAGCGCTCTTCGGTGAAGAAGTGCAGGCGCTCCTTGATTTGGTACTGTGCGCCCAAGCCGACGTTGGCACCGCAGCGGTTCACGGTTTCCTCAGCAATGATGGCATCATACTTGTAGCTGGCAAACGTGAAGCCTACCAGGGGGTAGATGGCAAAGGTGGAACTCGTCGGGATCACATAGTGCACATTGACGTTGACGTTATAGGCACTAATGTCGTCGTTCTTGAAATAGTAGATAAACTCGGGGGCAAAACGCCAGTTGGTAATCGGCTCAATCTGGACCTGAGCGCCCAGGCCGGCCATGGAGTGCTTGCTGGCGTAGGCAAACTCGGCACCTACCGAAATGTCACCCGACTCGGCATAGGCGCCAAACACTGTTGCAACGGCCAGAATGGCCATGAAGATGTACTTTTTCATTTTTCTGTTAAGTTTAAAAGTGGTTAGTTATTCGCTGTCTTTTTAGCTAGGATGTCGATGGCTTTGTCGAGGATGGCGTCGCGCGTGCGGTCCTGCTCGTCCATGTCAATGCGTACGTCGGGCGCCACACCAAACTCGGTGAGCCGTCCCTGCGGGTCCATGACGGGACACGATGAGAAACGCACCCTCCAGCCGTTGGGCAGTTCGCTGGTGAACGGCAGACCGCTGCCGCCGCCCGTGGTGTCGCCCACGACGGTGACGTTGCCGAGCGACTTCATGATTGACACAAAATTGTTGGCAGCACTGAACGAGCTGCGGTTGGCAAGCACTACCACCGGTTTTAGGTAGTGGATGTGGTTGGGCGTGGGCTCAAAGTAGTAAGGGTAGGGGTCACTCACGTCATTGTGTCCTTTGCCTGTCTTGTGGCAGATGTAACCCGCGAGCGTCTTGCCGTCGATAAAGCGTGAGACAAGGGTTTCGACGTTGGTCAGCAGGCCGCCGCCGTTGTCACGCACGTCGATAATCAGTCCGTCGGCAGTGGCGAGGTAACTCAATATCAGGTCCAGATTACCCTGGCCGATGACCGATGAGAACGAGCCATAGTACATGTATCCGAAGTTATCGGGTAATATCTGGTACTTGATTCCCGACGCCATTTTGTAGTCAAAGTTGAGGTAGTGCTGATCGATGATGCGCTCATCATAGTTCACGGGCCACTGCTCCCAAATCCAGTAGCGCGACACGTCGTGGCTGGCGATGAGGTTGGTATGTCCGTCGCGCAGTTCCTTGAGCATGTCGCCGCAGACGTCAAACAACTCCCTGTCGGTCATCTCGTTAGACACAAGGGCGCGGTAACGCTGGTGCACATCGTTCCAGTTCACCTGCTTGTAGTCAAAGAAGCTGTAGTGCTCGTCCATGATGGTCCACAGTGCCTCGAAGTTGCCCACCTGGTCGTGCTCAAACTCGTCCTGCTCAGCACACCCACCCAACACGACACAGCACAACAATATTATAGGAAGACAATAAGTACAATAAACGCTATGGCTACTGCGCTCTTTTTTCAATGCGAATTGCACGAATTTGACCAATTCCGCGAATTTTAATAATAAACAATTCGTGAAATTAGCGTAATTCGCGTAATTCGCATTAGCCCCGCAGGGTTGATATCTGGACAGCATTGTCATTATTGTATTTATTGTTTTCGTTCTTTAACCTCTCATCTTTAACCTTTAACCATTAACCTTTAACCTGCGAGCGCCAGCGAGCACTATAGTGAGATGCCGATGACGAGCGAGTGCGTCACATCGTGGACGTGGAGGTTGTTCACATTCCAGTGTTCAAGACGGTTGCGGTAACCCAGGCGCAATGTCGTCTTGCCCATCTGCATGTCGGCACCCAGATAGTGAGTCATGTCCAGGCGGTTGCCCCACCAGCCCAAGTGTGCCAGATTCTTGTGGTTGCCTAGATAAATCTCGTAGTAACTCTCGTCATATTCGGGAGCAAAGAACACGCCCGCAACGGGCAGCTGCACCTGATAGCGCAGCGTGACGGGCTTTTGCCCCAGCCGGGTGTTGAACCAGGCCATACCTGCTGCACCCACGTTGGCATGAGCTCTCACAGTAACCGGGTTGTTGCTGTTGACAGCGTCATAGACGATACCGGCGCGCACTTGCGTCATCGGTCCGACCGAGAAGTTGAGTTTTGGGCTGAGTACACCCCGCCAGCACCGCTGCATGCCAAATGAGATGTCGCCCATGACCTTGTGCATGTCGTTATTCTGGGCAGGGTTCTCTACATAGTTGTAGTCAGCGCCCACCTGCAGTTGCCACAGCCATTGTCCTTTGCGCACATGTCGCGTGGCTTCATAGGTGAGGCCCAGGTCGATGCCGTCATAGGTGATGGGCGTCAGGTAACTGTCATGAATCGAGGCATAGCCCACATCGAACATGAACACCGACTGGTTGGGCAGCACCGCCGTTCCAGGAATGTCATCAGGTTGGGCCGCAGCATTCATCGCCAACAAAGCACCTAATACCAGTAGCAAAACTGACCGTGCTGTCGCACGGGAAATTAAACAAATTATATTTAAAATACTCAAAATCAATTTTTTATTAATTTGTGAAATTTCCCGCCCTTCAGGGCGGTTTATTGTTGTCTCGTACTGCGTCGTTAGACGTCGTCGAAGGGGATGCGCTGCTGACCGGTGAAGCTGTCGAGCACCTCGTCCTGGCTGATGCCGTCGGCAGGAGGTGTGTCTTCTGCGGCTGGTTCGGCCTCGGCGGGCGTTTCCTCAGGAACGGGTGCCGGTTCACGCGGCTCGATCTCGGTGATGCTGTCCACCACCCAGTTGGTGACGCGGCGCCCCTTGGCCTTGAATGTCTTCACGCCGATAAATTCCTCGGCATCGATGACAAACGGCTCGCGATGGGCATCATCGCCGCCCATCTTGACCTCGAAGCGCGGACAAGGCTCGTCACTCAGCAACAACAGCCTTGACTCGGCATTGGTGCCGATCATGCTCTGCTTCTTGGTGTTGTCTTCTAGGGTGAAGCGCTTCACATAGGGATGCCCTTGGTCGGCATCATCTAGTACGGCGGTCCATACCTTGTCGGGCACGAACTTCTCGATGCGCAGGATGCCTTCCTCATAGTGGTTGCTGGCTTCGGCACTCGTTGTGTAGAATTCGCCGGTCTTCATGATGACCAGGATGCGGTCGTCGCCGCCAAAGAGGCCCAGCGACCTGCCGTGGCCCTCGTAGTTGATGCGCAGGATGTCGGGGTCGAACCATACCTCGCGGTCGCCCAGCGTCGATTGTCCCGCCTCCTTGAGCGAGATGCGGTGCACCTCGTTCTTGGTCACGATATTGCCGCGTGCCTGCTTGCCCTTGATGGCCAGCTCGGCCAGGTTCACGTCAAATTGCAGAATCTTCAACCTGAACTTGGGTTTGAGGGTGATGCGCAGCACTTCGGCCTCGCCGTTGGGGTTGGCAGTGAACCACACCACCTTGCTGCCGGGCTTGCCCTGTGTGACGTCATATTCGCGGTCGCGCGTGATGCCGGTGACGGCAAATCGCTTCATGTAGATGGTGCCGCCGCGGCCATCCTGGTACAACACATTATATATAGTGCGGTCGTCACCTTTCTTGAAGACGTTCAGGTACAAGATGTTCTTGCCCACATAGATTTTCTCGGCGACCTTGGTGACCTTGAACTTGCCGTCCTTGTAGAAGATGATGATATCATCGATGTCCGAGCAGTTGCACACAAACTCGTCTTTCTTCAAGCCTGTGCCGATGAAACCGTCGGCGCGGTTGATGTACAGCTTCTGGTTGGCTTCGGCGACCTTGCTGGCCACGATGGTGTCAAACTCGCGGATGATGGTGCGGCGCGGGTATTTTGCACCATACTTGGTCTTCAGCCCCTCGAACCACTCGATGGTGTAGTCGGTGAGGTGTGCCAGTTTGTAGTCTATGTCCTTGATGCGCTCCTTGAGGCGTGCGATGTTCTCGTCGGCCTTGTCGCTGTTGTACTTGAGGATGCGCTTCATGGGAATCTCAAGCAGGCGCAGCAGGTCGTCCTGGGTGATTTCGCGGTAGAACTGCGGCTTGTAGGGTTTCAGTCGCTTGTCGATGTGCTTGAGGGCACGCTCCTGGTCCTTGGCGTTCTCAAACTCCTTGTCCTTGTAGATGCGCTCCTCGATGAAGATCTTCTCGAGCGACACGTTGTGCAGCGTCTCCATCGTCTCGCCGCGCTGGATTTCCAGCTCCTGGCGCAGGATGTCGCGTGTGCGGTCCACGTTGTAGCGCAGCACGTCGCTCACCGTGAGGAACTGCGGCTTCTGGTCCTTGATGACGCAGCAGTTGGGCCAAATGGAGATTTCGCAGTCGGTAAAGGCATAGAGTGCATCGATGGCGATGTCGCTGCTCGTGCCGGCCTGTAGCGACACGATGATTTCGGCCGTGGCACTGGTGTTGTCTTCAACCTTGCGTATCTTGATCTTGCCGCGCTCGCCAGCCTTGAGAATGCTTTCGATGACGGTGCCGGTTGTTTTGCCGTAGGGCACGTCCTTGACCACCAGCGTCTTGTTGTCGAGTTTCTCGATTTTGGCGCGCACGCGCACATATCCTCCACGTTCGCCGTCGTTATAGTGACTCACATCGATGTAGCCGCCCGTCTGGAAGTCGGGATAGAGGTGGAACTCCTCGCCGCGCAGGTAGCTAACTGCCGCATCAATCACCTCGTTGAAGTTATGAGGCAGGATTTTGCACGACAGGCCCACGGCGATGCCCTCGGCGCCCTGCGTCAGCAGCAGCGGGAACTTGGCGGGCAGCGTCAGCGGTTCGCGCTTGCGGCCGTCATAGGACAGGCCCCAATCGGTCACCTTGGCGTTATATACCGCGTCCAGGGCAAACTCGCTCAAGCGTGCCTCGATGTAACGGCCGGCAGCCGCGCCGTCGCCCGTGAGGATGTTACCCCAGTTACCCTGGGTGTCAATGAGCAGTTCCTTCTGTCCCAGCTGCACCAGCGCGCTGTAGATCGAGGCGTCGCCGTGCGGGTGATACTGCATCGTCAGACCTACAATATTTGCTACCTTGTTGTAGTGGCCGTCGTCGGCTTCCTTCATCGCGTGCAGGATGCGCCGTTGCACAGGTTTGAAACCGTCCTCGATGTGTGGCACGGCACGTTCCAGAATCACATAGGAGGCATAGTCCAGGAACCAGTTCTCATACATGCCGCTCAGCTGCAGCTTCTTGTCCTTGGGCACCTGGTAGGAAGAATGGGCCTGAGGCTCGTTGCCGTCCTCTCCACCATTCTCTCCACTTCCTCCTTCGTTTTCGGTGGGCTGGTTGGTATTTTCGTCATTGCCGTCGGCAGGCTCCTGAGGGTCCATGCCTTCGAGTTCGTCGTCGTCTTTCTTCATCTTTAAAATGCGTTTTAACCTGCAAATTTACAAAATTTTCTCCAAACCCACCTCCACACCCCCGATTTAAACTACGTTTTTATCTAATTTAGACTTTAGATGTTAGGCATTAGACATTAGATTGCGAATGCAGCGAGCATCACGCGGAAGCTCAGAAGAATCAGAATACTCAGTTCTTTAGAAAGATGAGCGCGGATGCCCCTCTAACCTCTAACCCTTAACCTCTAACCCGCTCGCATCGCGAGCTTTTTTTCAAATTGTAATATTTTAACTATCATAAAGTTACCAAATAAATTTTATATAGTATGTTGCAAAATAATGTAGAATTTTTTGGTAGTAAAAAAAATATTGTATAATTTTGCCGCTTGACAACTACATGATAATTATCAAAGATTAAGGAGTGAAGGTGCGCAATCACTGGATGCATTGACATGAAGATTGCAAATGACTGATTCCGTGACTGTGGTTATGAAAATGGATAATATACTGAAAACCAAAACATCGCCTCTCCCCCGTAATTGATGATAAGGTGTATAGTGTGATTATATTTAATATTTTTATACTTTTAATTTTGTGATTCATATGAAACGTAAAATGACAATTTTGTTGTTCGGCCTGCTGCTAGCGGTAGGCTGGACAAGTAGCGCGCAAGCACAGCTCTTGCCAAGCGCACAGGAAGTCAAGCTCACTTCCCCTGGAGCTATTATTAAGGCTCCAAACAGGGATAGGGCTGTTAATCCCGATTATCTTCCTTCTGCCGTTAAACCTTTCAGCTACTACGCGGGTTTGACTTACTCATGGAGTGACCCTACAACCGGTGAGTCGGGAGTTGATGTTCCTGCTACCGATGAGGCGACTAATCCCTATCAGATTTACGAACTTCTTCGTTTTGTCTATAGGGACAAACGTTTCCCTGGCCCCACCTTCAGCGCATGGGCCGATGACGGCGAAACACCTGAGGACCCCGTTTACTACGGTGCTATCGGCGGTGGATGGAATCTTACCGCTAGTGGCAAACGTGACCTCATCATCACAACCACCAGTACCAATGTGAACATCCGCTCCATTGCCGTCTATGCCGGAAACAGTACTAGCGGCACTCCTATCACTAGCTGGAGTGCTACCGAAGACCCTGCTGGCACTGAACAAGGTTATAACTCGAATAACCAATTAACGACATTTTATTACTATGGATTACCCACTGGTTGGACCTCTTCCCGAAAAGTTTATAGATTTGGCAGTGGTACTACCGCTAGTCCGTATGTAGGTTACATGACAACCGGTGGCACCATTACCATTGACAACAGCGTGTTTGGGAGCCAAAGCTCTGTTACTGTCGTTATCAATGGTAGCGTTGACTCTGGCTATGAATCAGAGTCGTTTGTTGTTGACGGTGTGACTTGGTTGCCCAATTCCACCACGCTGACTAACCACAGCTGGAATATTAACTTGGCTTCCAATCCCAGCACCGACGTGGAAGCACCTGAAGAGAATGGCTATACCGTTCTGGTTGTGAAGTTGAAAAACAATTTGTCGCTCATAGACGAGTCAGCCAATAGTGCTTATGATAACGACTGCTATTTCAACGATAAAGATAGTCTGATTTCCTACTTGGGCGCTAACATCAAGTCGGTGAAACTGTTGACCGACGGTTTGCGCATTGGCGAAGGCGAGGATATCGGTACCGTGTTTAACTGTTCGGGTAACTACAACCGCTTCTTCTTCCTCGGCAAAGGTCAGGCACGTAAGAAAAACGGCTTAGTCCAGACGCTTGAGCAGCAAAATGGTAGAGTTTATGGCGAGGAGGTGCCTTTCAAGTCAATGTTTGAGCAGTTCAGCCCCACCAGCGACAGGGTTGACACCACATCTCAGACCACAGATTTCTATAGCAAGATGATGCAGGGCAAGGTTTATCAAGTAATCCATGACTGTCCCTCAGTTATCCAGAATCAACACTACTTCTCCATGTCAGGTAGGAATGGTAAAGATGACTATGCTATGTCGGGCATGAACTTCTTTATCCCTGACTTCCGCTTGAAGAAGTGGGCTAAATCATATACTTATAAGTACTACTATTACAATGGCTATTACAGTGATTCTCAAACCTATACTGTTGATGGTCGTGACCAAAGCCCCATTATGGACTATGACGACAATACGTTCCCGTATTATAATGAGCGTTATGGCATGAACGTGAACTACAGCTACTTCGGTTCATGGTGGGCAGTCTATGACACGCTTGAGAATCATGGTCCCAAGGTGGGTCTTTACCTGCTGGAACTCCATGCCCAGGCTGTGCAAGACGAAAACTATAGCACGACGAACAGGCTCTATGACGTGAACCTTGATTGGACATCGTCGCTGAACCAGATGTCGGGTACTGAGGTGCCCCAGACTTATGTTCTCTATATTGTGAATACTGACGAGAACGGTAACGAGAGGCTCGACAGTGTAACCACGGTTGACACTGACACCGAGTGGATCCATCAGGATACTATCCAGCGTCAGCACAGCTATTCGATCACTTACATCCTCAAGGGTTCGCCCACCGACAGTGACCATCCCGGCTTCGTTGCATGGAGTAGGCCTGTCACGGTAATTATCCCTGGCTATGATGACTTTATGGAGTTGAAGCTCCACCACTATGAGAGCGACTTCGTGGTTCCTGAGGATTATATCCTGGAACCTGTGAAGAACTACTATCGCAATTACCTGCAACCCAAGAACGATATTGCTAATGGTCTTACCGCAAATAGCATCAAGGCCGGCAATGATTCGTTTATCCTCTACCGCAACAGTACCGACGGCAAATATCCTGTCTGCAAACTGAAATTTGCGGTGAACAGCCAGAACAAGGTGCTCTACAAGATTGAATACTTCAATCAGGACACTGATGGCCCCAACAATATCAATATTGAACAGATCATTAATTCACTGGTTAACAACTGATAAGCGATGAAAAAGATATATGTTTTTGCTGCAGTCCTCGCACTGCTCACCTTGTCGCTTAATGCGCAAATGTTGCCCTACAAAGCAGTAGGCAAACTAAATTTGTACCAAGATAAGGGTAAACCCTCTTCTACTGCAGGACTTTTCCGCGCACCCGCCAAAATTAATACAGCAGATGGAGAATTCCTCGTTGGTCCATATAATACCGATGATTTCAGCACGACTGGTAAAGGATTGTATAGCACTACTAGTTATGGCCAAGTTGAGGTTAGTACTGAAATTCCTCGGTCTGAAGTTGAGCAATACATCGGACAAGAAATCGTCGGTTACCGATTCGCAACAATTGGTACTGTATCTTGTTATGCTTTCCTTGTTGAGGGCGTTGGCCCAAATTATTACATTGACGACCTCTATACATGGAATTTAAATAGCAGCGGTAGTTATGTAGACCAGACTGGTTCACAGTGGCACGAGTTCTATCTTGATGAGCCAGTGGTGTTCCAATTGCCGGATACGACAACTGCTATCTGGATCGGCTATAGGTACTATCAGGAATCAAGCAGTTATTATGGTTATACAAGTACTCCGATTGCTGTAAATCCTAATGTAACCAATTATTTAAGTTATGCTTACAGCTATAGAAACGAGAGCTTTTACGATGTCACTTCGACCCTAGGTGGTGCTGTAGCTGCACAGTTGATTTTCAAGAACAATACGAATCCCTCGATAGCTATTTCTCCCGAGGCTCAGACTATCAACGATGCCGCTGCTGGTACCTTGACAATCACTGGTACTAACATCGAGGGCAACATCAACGCTAGCTTGGCGAACAACACTGATTGGTATCTGAATCCCACTTCGTTGTCCAACACTGGTGGCGATGTCAGCGTGTCCTACACGGGCCGCGCCCTGACCGCCAGCAACACCGTGACCGCAATGGCTGCCAACGACAACACCGTGACCGCCACGGCCACCGTGAACTATGTTGCAGACCTGTACATTGTGGGTGACTTTGGTAATGGTTGGAACTTCAGCGATAATACCCACCCAATGAGCTACAACAATGGCACCTATACTGCCACGCTCACGGTAAACGCCAACAACTATATCCTGTTTGCCCGCTTGTTGGGTAACGACAATCCATGGGGCTCCCGAGATGTCTTCGGTCCCGTCAGCGACGGCAATTGGGTGATGCCAGGCGATAATGCTGGAGGTAACCTTAACCTGGATGGCAGTAACTGCATCCATTTCCCGGAGGGCGGCACTTACACCATCACCATCGACGCCAATAACGGTACATTCACGATAACCAGACAGCCCGATGGCCAGACTGCAACTCCCGTAATCACTTCAGAGGTTGTAGATGGTAACGTTGTCATCACTGCTACTGGTGATGGTACTGTCACGCTGACTGTTGATGGTCAATCGGCTACTGGTGAGGGTTCTGTTAGCATTACAATCCCTTGCGGTACCGAAGAAAGAACCGTAACCGCCACTGCTACTGCTCAAGAAGCAGGTAAAGAGGTCAGCGATGAAGCAACTGCGTCCATTACCATTCCGGAGGCTGGCCGCAGTCCGAAGCCCACTATCAATTACAGCTGGGATGGTGACGTCTGCACCATCACTGCTACTGGTACTGGCGATGTGCACATGTATGTTGATGGAGTAGAAGTAACGCAACCTTATGTGGTTGAGAAGGGTTCAGTAGAGAGGACCATCACTGTGACTGCTACCAACCAGGAAACAGGTCTGGCAATTAGCCATGAGGCAGAGCAGGAAATTGTGATTCCCACCATCAACATGAGTGGCTTCACCCAGCTGAATCCTCAGCCTGCCAATGCCGATGCTCCCATCGACTTGAGCAAACTGATGTTTGTTGACCGCTTCTCGGTAGAGATTCCTGAAGACAACTCACATCCTCTGAGGTATGACTATACTCTTGAGGAGACTCAGGCTGCACAAAGGCAATCCAACACCGTGCCGGTATTTGCAGAGCACACGGGTTCTAATGGCCTTGGCTTCTATACGTTAGATCAGATTAAGAGTGACTCAATACCTTCACTCAAGATGAACGTGATGAATGCCGCTATGGACTTCAACCTGTCGCCCACCTCTGATCCTTACTTCTACACTGTAGAGCGTGAGGATATGGGTAGTAACAACGAACCTTATTGGGATTGGACTGCAGTACTGCAACGTACTAGCGACGGTAAGTATAAGGAGACCAAGAGGCCGTTGTACAACTATGACTCAATCTATCCGCCGGGTCCGCACGTACAGCTTGACCTTGATACCATCACTGGTGACTATAATGACTACAAGGCTTATGTGCCTGTTGTCTGGACCATGGGATTTGATCGTGTGAACTATCCTGTTGACGAGACACACAACAGCTATGGTGCTCACGTTTGGAGAACGGGTGTTGCCAAGGCTGAGGTTGTCTCGGTTACTGCCGAACGTCAGTCAGGTATGCATACGACATGGAATGACGGTACTGCCGATTGCAGTCTGTACTTCCTTAAGATACATGCTAAGGGATATATGCCCACTGCTAACACTCTGAAATATGTTCCCTACATGTTCCGTGTGTTTGTGAAGAGTAAGACTGGCAAGTTGCGTGGCTTTGTTCCCGTTAACAACACCAATGGCCAAGGCCAGCATCCTGAGAATGATCCCAACTTCGACAACTTCACTGGTCCTCTTGCTATCTGGGACGAGTATGTTGACTTGGAGGATTATGATGGTTCAACCATCGTAGACTTCTACAAGTGGGAAACTGATACAACTGAATGGACGAAGAACATCATGTTTGCAGCAACCGATGACCTCACTGGTGCATTCGAGCAGGGTAACACCAGCCCCATCGACATCAACGACCTGGAGGTATTCGTACGCTTCTACTATGTTGTTCCCGGTATGCTTCCCGCACCCAATAGTCTGCGTGCAGGTGGTGGCAATGGTCCTGCTGGATATGGTGCACAGTCACCCGGCAAGGGCCCGGATCCCAGCACCGACATCGTGGAAGTATTCTACAACCATGGTGCAGTTGAATCGCGTGTTTATTACAACATGCAGGGTGTTCGTTCTGACAAGCCGTTCGATGGTATCAACGTCGTTGTTACCCGCTACATGGATGGCACGACAACCACTACGAAGGTGGTTCGCTAATTACTGAAAATTGTTATTTTTCACAGAATAATAAAAGTTTTATAACCACAGTAATAGTACTTAATTTTGAGATCTGGGGTGCGCTGTCGATAGCGCGCCCCAGGTTGTTTTTTCATGCTCGCTGCATTCGCAATCTAACGTCTAACATCTAACGTCTAACATTAACGTCTAATGTCTAACGTCTAATGTCTAATGTCTAAAGTCTAACGTCTAAAATAGATAAAATCGTAGTTTAAAATGGGGAGGGTGGCGGGATGTTGAGAGATTTTTATTAATTTTGCCGAAATTTCATAGAAGAGACATCATCAACCAAAAAAATATATAACAATGAACGTGCTTGAATTAAGCGAACAAGAGATTATCCGCCGCAACAGTTTGGAGCAACTCCGCACGATGGGAATCAACCCCTATCCGGCCGCCGAGTATGTGGTGAACGCCTATAGCGACGACATCATCGCCAACTTTAGTGACGCCGCCGAGCCGCGCCAGGTGAGCGTGGCAGGACGAATGATGAACCGCCGCATCATGGGCAAGGCCTCCTTCTTTGAGCTGCAGGACTCGCAGGGGCGCATACAGGTGTATGTGAGCCGCGACGACCTGTGCCCCGGTGAGGATAAAGAGATGTATAACACCGTGTTCAAGAAACTGCTTGACATGGGCGACTTTGTGGGTGTCAAAGGCTTTGTGTTCCGCACCCAGACGGGAGAGATCAGTGTGCATGCCCAGGAACTCACGCTGCTGAGCAAGTCGCTCAAACCGCTGCCCGTGGTGAAGCAAAAGGACGGTGTGACCTATGATGCCTTCGAGGATCCCGAGATGCGCTACCGCCAGCGCTATGTTGACCTTGTGGTCAATGCCGGCGTGAAGGAAACCTTCTTGAAACGCGCCCTGGTGGTGAAGACCATGCGTCAGGTGCTTGACGATGCCGGCTACACCGAGGTTGAGACACCGACGCTGCAGGCCATCGCCGGTGGTGCCACCGCAAGGCCATTCATCACTCACTTCAATGCACTGAACATTCCCATGTACATGCGCATCGCCACCGAGCTCTACCTCAAGCGCCTGATTGTCGGCGGCTTTGAGGGTGTGTATGAGATCGGCAAGAACTTCCGCAACGAGGGCATGGACCGTAACCATAACCCCGAATTCACCTGCATGGAGCTGTATGTGCAGTACAAGGACTATAACTGGATGATGTCGTTCACCGAACAGCTGCTCGAGACCATCTGCGTTGCCGTCAACGGCAAGCCCGAGACCGAAATCGACGGTCAGGTAATCAGCTTCAAGGCTCCTTACCGCCGCTTGCCCATCCTTGACGCCATCAAGGAGAAGACCGGCTATGACCTGGAGGGCAAGAGCGAGGAGGATATCCGCGAAGTGTGCAAGCAGCTCAACCTCGAGATTGATGACACCATGGGCAAAGGCAAACTCATTGACGAGATCTTCGGCGAGTTCTGCGAAGGTACTTTCATCCAGCCCACGTTCATCATCGACTATCCCGTGGAGATGTCGCCGCTGACCAAGATGCATCGTACCAAACCTGGCCTGACCGAGCGCTTTGAGCTCATGGTCAATGGCAAGGAGCTGGCGAATGCCTATAGCGAGTTGAACGACCCGATCGACCAGGAGGAGCGCTTCAAAGAGCAGATGCGCCTGGCCGACAAGGGTGATGACGAGGCCATGGTCATCGACCAAGACTTCCTGCGCGCCCTGCAGTATGGCATGCCGCCCACGAGTGGTATTGGCATCGGCATCGATCGCTTGGTGATGCTCATGACAGGCAACAGCTACATCCAAGATGTGCTGCTGTTCCCGCAGATGCGTCCCGAGAAGGTGCCCGTCCGCGACAAGGTCGAGGCGTTTACCGCTCTTGGTATCCCCGAGGAGTGGGTTGCTCCCATTCAGAAGGCCGGCTTCCTCACCATTGCCGCCCTGGGTGCGCTGGAGAAACCCGGCAAACTCTTCCAGGACCTGCTCGATATCAACAAGAAATACAAACTGGGCTACAAGGTGCCCGTCGTGGACGAGGTGAAGCGTTGGGTAGAGGCCGCAGCTGCAGCGCAAGCTTAACCTTTTAGCAATTAGCTGTTAGTTTTATAAGGTCCTTAAGGTCGCTAAAGACTTTAAGGACCTTAACGTTTGGTGATTGATGATACAGAACCTATTGAATTTGCAATTTTTAAGAAAGATTATCGCATCTTATTAAAGCGAAAAAGCGATTTTTCTCGTTATTATTTTATACCTTTGTCAGTTGATTCAGTGGGTTTTGCGCCGATTGTGCGTTTATTCCATCTGTTAATCAACGTGTTAGATATGCTTGGATATAATATTAAACTTACTTGATATGTTAAAAAAACATCTTATTTTAGTGATGCTCATGGTGATGGCGGCTGCTACCGTTAGTGCCAGCACATGGAAGATCCATAACTACTATGTGACGTCAAAAATCCAGAACATCATTGATGCCGGTGACAAGGTGTATTACCAGAACGGTACAGCCTTGTACCAGTTTGTCAAGTCAACACAGGTGACAACACCGTTGAACAGCACCAACATCCTCTCTGAGGACGTTGTGTCACAGATCTTTTATGATTTTGAAAACGATCTGCTGTTTGTCGCTTATACAACTGCCAATATCGATGTCATCGATGGCAGTGGCAAGGTGTATAATGTGTGCGGCGTGAGCAACGCTATTATCCGCGTCTATAACTACACGCTTGACAAAGACGGTCTTGATACATATAACGAAAAGACAATCAATGACATCACTTTCCAGGATGGTGTGGCCTATGTCGCTGTTGGATATGGATACATCACCATTGACGAGTCCAATATGCGCATCACCAGCAACAATCTGGTGGGTCATCGCATCACCGTCAACTCGGTAGCCATTGTGGGCGACAAAAAGATTGTTTTGTCAAACGTAAATTGTTACTATGGTCCTGCCACCTCTACCGAAGACCCCGTGGCAAGTTTTGATAAATATGAAGGCTCATTCAATGGCGGCAAGGTCGTTCCCATTGACGATCATTCGGCATTTGTACTGGGAGCTTCAAAACTCTACCACTTTGACTTCTCAGGCGGTGGTGCTCCAGTGGTGACAACTCTTGTTAGTTATGGCGCTTCGGGTGTACAAAAGACCCCGACAGGCTATATCGCCAACTTTGCTGGTCAGAAGTTCTACTACACGATTGACGCTACTGGTTTGACAGCCACCAAGGCTTCATCGGTACAATCGATGGCTAGTAGTAACCCCTATGGTGACGGTACCGTATGGATTACTGACGCCAACGGCCTGCATATCGCCAATAGCACGACCTACTACAAATTGAACTCAATGACAACGAGCCTCCCCTACTGGCTCAAGTACAACACTGTCACCAATAAGTTATATGTGGGTGTGTCGGCACGTAATGGTATCACCAACATAACTAATACCCCCGCTAATGCCATCAATACCTATGACGGCTCAACATGGACAAATGCTACAGCCTATACGGCATCAGGTGCTGGATACGAGTTTGTGATACTGCCTATGGATTCAACGACCTATGTCCGCGCCTCATGGCAGAACGGTATCCATAAGGTGACCAATGATGTGATGAAACTTAATTATACCAGTTCGAATTCATTGATCGGCGCTTATAAAGCCCAACCTGCTTTTGACAAGTACGGCAACATGTGGGTTGTCAGTTCCTATAAAAATGATGACTGTCCCGTGGCCATGCTTCCTGCCGCCAAGGTGGTGAAAAACTCGGTATCTAAGACTGATTGGTTCCAGCCCAGTGGACTGCTGAGGTTGAACACGGAATCGATGCAGCGATCAAGATTTGTGATTTCTCACAAGAACAACGTCAAGATTTACAACGATGGTGACTATTGGGGTAACTTGAATAAACAGGGCTATTTCTATTGTTGGGACAACTTCAACGAGGATCCCACTGTAGATAACTATACCCTCGTGAAGATTACTCACTTTGTTGATCAGAACAATGGAGTAGTTGACTGGATCCGTATTCGTCATATGGAAGAAGATGCCGATGGCTTGATTTGGATTGGCCACATGGGCGGCTTGTTCGTGCTTGACCCCGATGTGGTCTTCAGCGACCATCCTAATGTAGTACGTCCGTTTGTGACCAATTCTGGTGCCGACAACGGTTATCTTTGTGAAGGATTTGAAGTCTTTGATATTGGCATTGATGCCGACAACAACAAGTGGATTGCCACCAATAACGGTCTTTATTTCGTGTCTCCCGACGGCACTAGGGTTTATGAGCACTTCATGACCAGCAACAGCGATATCCCCGATGATGTTGTCTATGGCGTTGAATGTGACGTGGTCCATGGCCGAGTATTCATCAATACTGCCAGTGGAATGGCCGAGTATATTCCCGAAGGCAGTGCTGCCAGCCTGAACTTTGACAATGTTTATGCCTTCCCCAATCCCGTCGAGCCTGACTTTACCGGCATGATCAAGATTGCTAACCTGATGTCGGATTCCTATGTGACCATTACCAACCGCGACGGCCAGGTGGTGGCACAGATGGGTCCCGTATGGGGCAGCGCTTTGTGGGATGGCAGCGGCAGCAACGGCGAGCGTGTACCGACTGGCATTTACAACATTTATGCAGCACAGGGCGCCCAGCCTGCTGTCACAGGCACGCCTCATGCAACAGTGATGATCATCAAGTAACAATCATCCGACTTCAATCTCTTGAAGTGGTATATCTCTAAACAGGAGGGCGTGTCTTCAAGACATGCTCTCTTGTGTTTATAGGGGTGACAATGATGCTGAAAACAGTAGAGCAATCATGGACTTTAACTCACCGGAATTCTATACAATAGCTTTTGTCGTGGCAATGGCCCTTGTGGCTATGCTCATGGGCAAGCGCGATCGTGGCGTGCCCTCGACGCATATTGTGCAGCTAGCGATAACCGCCGATGAAGGATATGTTGATGATGCCGACCTGCTGACCATGGAGGCCGCTGATGGGGGAGGGGTGGTTATCAGGCGGACAGGACTGTCACTAGCCCCTGAGGAAACGGTCAACCTGATATTCACCATCAGCGAAGACGACTGCACCATTGTGGAGAAGAAAGGTGTGAGAAAACGGGCAGCGACAAGTCTGAGCGTAAGGGGAGAGGTCAAGGTAAAGTGCCTGCGGCCGATGAAGTATCGAATCCGCTATGAGAGCCATGTGACGAGCGCATGGGCAACATTCAGCTATGATGCCTCGGCTGCGCAGCCGTTGACGGTGCCTTTAAAATATTGACTTTTTGTTCCAACCCGCTGTGACAAAGCTCATACAATTTAATGTGAGAAATCACGTTATTAATACAGATAAAAGAGATATAAAGATAATGAAAAAGCTATCAATAGTATTGTTTGCCGTGTTGCTGTCCGTGTCTACAGCCTTGGCTCAGAATGCCGTCGGCGATTGGATGATTCATACAACATTTGTTGGCAGCAGCGTGAAAAATGTTGTTGAGAGCCGTCATTGGGTGTATTACCTGTCGGCAGGAAACTTGTTCAGATTAGACAAGGAGACTTCCGAGAATGAATCGCTGAGCAAGGTGAACTACATGAGCGACATGGTCATCAAGCAAGTCTACTATAACAGTGATAAGGATTATCTTGTGGTGATATATGACAACTCTAATATCGATGTCATTCTCACCGACGGTTCGGTCGTGAATATGCCCGAGATCAAGGATGTTGCCATGACATCGGGAAAGGCCATCAACGACGTGACTTTTGCCGACGGTCTGATGTACCTTGCTACCGACTTTGGATATGTTGTGATTGACGACAATCGGTTTGTTGTCAAGGAGTCACATCTTTATGGAAAATCGCTGGTCAGCGTGGCGCAGGTGGGTGACATATTGTTACTCTCGACCAAAGACACCTTCTACTATGGCATGGCCGATGAGTATCACGAGCAGTTGTCCTCGTTCGAGCTGGGCTCCGTGAGTTCCAACTCTCGCCTGTTTCCCATTAACGACAGCACATTCTTCTTCCTTACCACTACAAAAGTCCGCTTAGCGACAATGACACTTGATGAGGCTGGCAAGGCATCTTTCACCCCCAGTCTGATTATTGAAGGCAATTGCACCGTGGCCCAGAAGTCTCGTGGTGGCTACCTGTTCAATGTGCCCACATTGGGTGAGTACTTCACAACCGATGCTCATGGCGGCAATGTGGTGGCGGTAGATGCCCCTGGTGAATTGTGCAGTTGCCATCCCGATGGCAATGGCGACGTGTGGGCTGCAGGGCCAAAGGGCCTTCACGTTTTAGGTAATAACGATTTCTTTCTGCCCAATGCAATGAGTTTTGAGACTCCTTTCTGGATGACCTATAACAAGGAGTTAGACCGACTCTATGTCTCCACACCCGCTACCAATTACTTCTTCAGGAGTTCCTTCCCTTCGCAGGTGAATACCTATGATGGAATGGTTTGGAAGGATGTAACCCCCGATGGCGCTCCCATTGATGGATCATATTGGATAGAGTTCATGCCCTCAATGCCCAATACCTACCTGATGAGCACTTGGAAGAACGGACTGCTCAAGGTGGTGGACGATGAAATTGCCATGACCTATGGTACCGAAAACAGTCCCATGGTCTTGAAGTCCGTCTTGCATCCCATTACCAGCATCGACCGCAATGGCAACGTGTGGGTAATCCAGTCCCTTGAGAATGAGGAGCACCCGGTGATGGTATTGCCTGCCGCAAAGGCCAAACTCAGCCAGGTTACTGCCAGCGATTGGGAGACTCCCACAATCGAAGGTTTGTATACAGGCTCTAGCAAACGAGCCATTTTCCTGTCGACCAAGTACAGTTCCTATGACATCAAGATCTTTACCGACGGTGATTTCGAGAGGCCTATCGTGCTTTGGAACAGCAACGGAGCGACTTCTGGAAGACCGCAGCGAGAGTCATACACAACGCTTACCGACCAGGACGGACAAACTGTCTCATGGACCTATATCTTGTCTCTAGTCGAAGACCTTAACGGTAACTTTTGGATGGGTACTACCGAGGGCATCTGTCTCTTTAACCCAGCCTTGGCATTCACAGGAAGTGGCTTCAATGTGGTCAGGCCCAAAGTGCCCCGCAACGACGGCACCGGCCTAGCCGACCGCCTCATGGACGGTATCCAAGTCAATGACGTGGCTGTGGACGGAGCCAACCGCAAGTGGATTGCCACCCAGTCGTCAGGACTTTTCCTAGTGAGCAGCGACGGAACGCAAATCATCAAGAAATTCAATACCAGCAACAGCCCATTGGCCACCAACACGGTCTATAAGGTTTGCTGCAATCCCAACAGCAATTCTGTCTATTTGACGACTCCCACTGGAGTGTATGAGTATTTCAGCGACTCCAGCCCTGCCGAGTCCACCTATGATAACATCTATGCCTATCCCAACCCCGTGAGGCCCGAATTCTCAGGCGACGTGACCATTATGGGACTCATGGACAACTCGCTGGTCAAGATTGCCGATGCCAGCGGCAACGTCATCAGGCAGCTCAAGTCAACGGGCGGCATGGCCACATGGGACTGCTGTGACCAGCAGGGCGAGCGCGTCAAGTCAGGCGTCTATTTCGTGCTCTGCTCCAGGGCCAATGGCGGCAGCGAAGCCGTCGCCACCAAAATCGCCGTCATCCGCTAACCCAATCAACCCTTGTTGCCATTCATAACAACTTGTAGAATGTATTTCACTTGCTAACTCCGTACCTACTAGAAATTAGTCTTGTATTAAGGTGGGTTGTACGATAAAAACAGGGCTCGGCTGGAATTTGATTCCGGTCGGGCCCTGTTGAATATTGAGCAGGTATTTGTTTACTTGGCGGCGGCGAGCAGGTCGGGAGTCAAAGTGGGCATGGCGCCGTTCTGGGTGCAGACGTAGGCGCTGACCTTGACGGCCAATTCGTGGGCCTCGGGGACGGGCTTGCCGTTGAGAATGGCGGCGCAGAAGGAGCCTGTGAACGAGTCACCGGCGCCGACGGTATCGGCCACTTCAACCTTGGGGGTCTCCTGGAAGGACATCTGGCCACGCGTGAAGACGTAGGAGCCGTTGGTGCCGCAGGTGAGCACGAGCATGTCGAGGTCATACTTGCCCAGGATAAGCCAGCACTTGTTCTCGATATCCAAGCCGGGATAGCCGAACATGCGGCCGATAGTTACCAACTCCTCGTCGTTGATTTTGAGGACGTTGCAACGGCGCATCGACTGCTGGATAATCTCCTTGTTGTAGAACTGCTGGCGCAGATTGATGTCAAAGATCTTCATGCAGTCGTCGGGGGTAGCATCCAGGAAACGGTGGATGTTTTCGCGCGAAACGACATTGCGCTGGGCCAGCGAGCCGTAGCACACGGCGCGGCAGTTGGCCGCGATTTCCTCAATCTCGGGCGTGAAGGGGATGTTGTCCCATGCCACGTTCTCCTTGATGTCATAGGTGGGGATTCCCTCCTCGTTAAGCGTCACCTGCACAGTGCCGGTGGGATAGGGAACGCGCGGCATGAGGTACTTGAGGCCATGCTCTTCCAGAGCCTCGATGGTCTCCTCAGCAAGTTTGTCCTCGCCCAGCGCACTGATGGCGATGGCGTTGTCACGGCCGACGAACTGTCCGGCATGATAGGCGAAGTTGGCGGGGGCACCACCCAATTTCTTACCTTCGGGGAGAACATCCCACAGGGCCTCGCCCAGACCCACTACATAACGTTTGTCCATATTTAGTTCTAAGTTTTAAGTTGTTAGTTGTTAGTTCTTAGTTGTTAGTCTTTAGTTATTGCAGTCCTAAAGCCTAGAACCTAAAGCCTAATGCCTACGCCTTTGCGGTTTTGAGCTGCTTGATGTAGGTGAACAGGTAGATGACACCGATGGCCATCACTGCCACAGCACCTGCCTGGCCAACTTGGTCGCTGGCGAAGCCCATCAGCAACGGGAAAATCGTGCCGCCGAACAGACCCATAATCATCAGGCCGGACACCTCGTTCTGCTTCTTAGGCATCGACTCGAGAGCTGTAGCAAAGCACATCGAGAATATGTTGGAGTTACCGTAGCCTACGAGAGCGATAGCGGTATACAGGATCCACTTCTCATGACCGAAGAGCATGCCACACATCGAGAGCGCCATCATGATGACACTGATGATGAAGAACGTTCTCATCTTGAGTACGCGCAGGAAGAACGAGCCGGTCAAGCAACCGATGGTACGGAAGATGAAGTAGAGCGAGGTAGCAAATGCGGCCTGGTCCAAGGTCATGCCCAGACGCTCCATGAGAATCTTGGGGGCGGTGGTATTGGTACCCACGTCGATACCCACGTGGCACATGATGCCCAGGAACGAGAGCAGTACGATGGGCGTACCCAAGAGTTTGAAGCATTCTACAAAGGTCGAAGGTTTACCCTCGATTTTCTCTTCATGGATGGGTGTAACAGCCAGCAGAACCGTTGAGAAGGTACCTATTACAAAGAAGATGGCGAACAACACGCGCCAGTCAAGTCCCAGACTGGGAATCACCTGCGTGGCACCCCACATGGCCAAATAAGGCGCGATGAACGAAGCGATGGCCTTGATGAACTGGCCGAAGGTGAGCGTCGATGCCAGGTTGCCACCACCCATCACGGTCGATACCAGCGGGTTGAGCGAGGTCTGCATCAGTGCATTACCAATGCCCAGCAGCGAGAAGGCGATGAGCATCACAGGGAAACTGTTGCCGAACAGCGGAATAAACAGTGAGAAGATTGTCACTACCAGTGACAAGAGCACCGTTTTCTTACGTCCTATCTTGTTCATCAGCATGCCCGTGGGAACGCTGAAAATGAGGAACCAGAAGAACACCAGCGAGGGGAGGAGGTTGGCCACCGAGTCCGAGAGTTGGAGGTCTTCTTTCACATAATTGGAGGCGATACCTACGAGGTCAACGAAGCCCATGCAGAAGAAGCACAGCATGACCGAGATGATCGCGATTTTGTTTGTTTTACCCATGATTGTTTTTATTTTGAGTTTGATGATTGGAGTTTATAGGCCAATTTCATAGATTGTAGCTTTGCCGCCCTTTACCTTGAGGGTATTGTAAGGTGTGGTGGGGAACACAAGATTGGTCATCGCCACCTTACCATCGGCATCAAAGGCTTCGATACTGCAACGGTCAATGAAGATGCGCAGCTGCTTGATAGCACCATGAGTGGGAGCTACAGTAACGGCCGAGAATGCTTCACTGAAGGAACAGTCACCGCTACCAGTGCGGTCCATCGCAAAGGTCTGCTTGGCTGCATCATAGGTCATCACCACCTGCTCGCCATTGGCGTTGGACAGGGTCAATTCCATTGAATTTTTCACATCTACGACGATTTCGCAGGTCTCGGTCGGTTTCTTTACCTTGGCACCGAGTGCTGCCAGCATCTCGGGAGAGGGCTTCACGCTGACGTAGGTCTCTTCACCGTCGGTAAACAGTCCCAGGTCGCGGGGAATCGAGTTAGCGCTGCGGAACTGATGGGTAGGCACTTGGTTGGCATACTGCCAGTTGGACATCCACGCAATTACCACGTGGCGGTTTGCCGGTGCGTTATAGAACGATACCGTGGCATAGTGGTCCTTGCCGTAGTCCATCCACTTGGTGACCTTGGGCATCGACTCACAGGTGAACTTGTGGCCATCGAAATCGCCCACAAAGTACTGCGTTGCCGAACCGCCGAAGGGGCCGCCAGGGTTGATGTTACAGATCAGCACCCACTTGCCGTCTATCTTCATCAGGTCGGGGCACTCCCACACACCGCCATGGTTGCCGTATTCCTTGCCGAAGGAACTCTCATATTTCCATGACTTCAGGTCCTTGGAGCTGTAGATGTTCATCTCCTGGCCTGCAGCAAGAATCATATTCCAGGCGTTGATGTCGCTGTTCCAGAAGGGGTTCGGGTCGCGGAAGTCGGGCACATCACTCGTCAGCACGGGGTTACCCTCATACTTGTCGAACGTCAAGCCGTTGTCATGCGAAATGGCGATAGATTGGGTCTGATTCTGTCCGGCACTGGTATAGATAGCCGCCACATCATTCCCGTTGGTCACGCAGGAGCCCGAGAAGATGGTACCCAGAGCATCAGGTTCGATGGCGATGGGTTGGGGGGTCCAATGAATCAGGTCGGTCGAGGTCGAGTGTCCCCATGTCATGTTCTCCCATTGCGAGCCATAGGGGTTGAACTGGTAGTACAGGTGCCACACACCATCCTTGTAGAACATACCGTTGGGGTCGTTCATCCAGCCATAAGCCGGCGTATGGTGATAGGCGGGACGGAAACGCTCACGGTTGGTATCGTCAAACGTGTTGGATACCTTCATCTCGCGCCAGCAGACAAAATCCTTCACGGCGCCAGTAGTGCGGCGGTCACCATGGAAGGAGATATCGACCAGCACCTTCTTGTTACCGAAGCGCTGGATGTCGAGAGGCACGAAATAGTCCACCTTGTCCACTGCGAGGCGCACATTGAGGGTCTGCACTTGTTCGTTGTTCACGATAACGCGCACGTAGGCGTTCTCCTCTTTCTCCTGCACGGGCAGCAACAGGTACTTGCCCGTAGCGTCAACCCGCAGCATGGCGTGGTTTTCGCTCAACATCTGGGGGGCCAGTGCCGTGGCCGAGAGGGCCACGAGCACTGCCGCCATGATAGTTAATATTCTGTTCATGATTGTAAAGGTACTGATTGTTTACCGTTTACTGGAACACTTTCAGATCCGAGATGGTGATCTTGCCACCATAATTGTTGATACTCCAGCAATTCTTCTGGATACCGTAGATGCGGTTGGTATAGGCGCAAACATCGTTGATGTACATCACCATGACCGAGTTGTCGGTGTAGATGTTGATGTGATAAACGTTGTCGGAGGGACGCTCGAACCAATAGCC
>JAEEGI010003190.1_pt1 | contig 39224 bp, 31 predicted proteins | sample 8958751 | NCBI WGS metagenome assembly JAEEGI01 (sample SAMN16246545, study PRJNA631951) | gut metagenome | biome: gut microbiome; feature: rumen; material: KS-attached | host: Bos | place: Iran: Karaj | collected 2018-10 | reverse complement strand
GCACCGCAACAACCGCAACTGGAACATCCCCTGGAATCTGGAGGAGAAGAAGATGATTGGTTGGCGCGTAACGGGCGAGAAAGCCACTGTCACGGAGGAAGTGGTTGAGCCCTCCGCTCCGCTACACAAGAATACACCCCATGCCATGCAGCTCACGATAAAGAAGGTGCAGAAGGGTGGCAAGGCAGTGCTGACCAATACCGGCTACTGGGGCATGGGCCTCAAGGCTGGGGAAAAGTACGATCTACGCTTCTATGTGAAGTCGGCCAACTACAAAGGCACCATCACCGCCCGACTACGCAACAGCGAGACGGGCGCCTCACTCGGCTCCGCCACCTTCACCAACAAGCAGCTGAAGGACTGGACCGAACTGACCGCCACACTGACCTCAGAGGGAACAGCAGCCAAGGGCGAACTGGCATTGGAATTCGACAAGACGGGCACGGTGCTCATCGATTACGTGTCGCTCTTCCCTCAGGCCACTTTCAAGGGACGCAAGAACGGACAGCGAGCTGACGTTGCACAGATGCTGGTCGACCTACACCCGAAGTTCATGCGATGGCCCGGCGGCTGCATCGTGGAGGGAGCCACCTATGAGAACCGTGTGAAATGGAAGGAGACGCTGGGCGACCCAATGACCCGCCGCGGCGAGTGGGACGTGTGGGGCTACCGCGCCACCTGGGGCATGGGCTACCACGAGTTTCTACAGTTCTGCGAGGATCTGCAGATGGACGCCATGTTCGTCAATAATGCCGGTATGTCGTGCTCGGTGCGCAATGGTGACTTCGTGAGCAGCGACAAAGATATGGATGCCGTCGTGCAGGACTTCCGTGATGCCATCGACTACGCCCTGGCCGACCCTTCCAAGAACCGCTGGGCCAAGATGCGTGCCGATGCAGGACACCCCAGACCATTTCCGCTGAAGTATGTGGAGATCGGCAACGAGAATGTGGGGCCGGAGTATGTTACTCACTTCAACTACATCTTCAAAAAACTGAAGGCCGAATATCCGCAGATCACCTTTATCAACACTCTCGGCCACACCGACCGTCTGCTGGAGCAGATTCCCGGTGAATACATGGTGGATCCCCACTGGTATCGCGACCCCAACTTCTTCTTTGCCAACAACCATCTCTTCGATGATGCGCCACGCACGCACGACATCTACGTGGGCGAATATGCCTGCAACGGCGGCGTGGGTGCAGGAAACCTGCTGGCCGCACTGAGTGAGGCCGCCTTCATCATGGGCATGGAGCGCAACAGCGATGTGGTGAAGATGACCTCCTACGCACCACTCTTCGAGAACGAGAACCGCCGCGACTGGCCCTGCAACCTCATCCACATCAACAGTTCCGAGGTCTATGGCCGCGCCTCCTATTACGTACAGCAGATGGCCGCGGAGAACCGTCCTACCTATAACGTGTTTGTCAGCGAGACAACGACCGCCGGAGAAGTTACTCCCTTCGCCGCCGGCACGATCGGTTTAGGCAGCTATGCCACACAGTGCGAGTATCGCAACATCAAGGTGACCACTGCCGACGGAAAGACCACCAGCTGTAGCCCTGACCAATTTCAGAAGCAGCGCGGTGAATGGACGGTAACGGGCGATGCCCTCGCCCAGACCAGCGACGAGCGACTGACGCTATCGCTGCTCCCCTCGTTCAGCAGCAACAACTACACCCTGGAGCTGCAGGCCCGCAAGACGGGGGGGCTGGAAGGTTTCTTCATCTACTACGGCATGGACGAACGCGGGCGCAACGGCTACGCCGTGAACATCGGTGGATGGAACAACCGCACATCGGCCATCCAGCCTATGCGCCGTGGCCGCACCAACGATGTGTTGGGGCGTCAGGTGCCACAGACGATTGAGAGCGACAAGTGGTATGACGTGAAGATTGTCGTCACACCCCAACTCGTTACCCTCTTCATGGACGGCCAAGAGATACTCTCAGCCGAGCCGGCCGCCCAGACCCGCCACTTCTGTCAGACAGGTTTCGACCAAGCTACCTCTGAGCTTGTCATCAAGGTGGTCAACGGCACCAACCAGTCCTACCGCCGTTCGTTCATCATCGACGGTGCAAGAACCATTATGCCCACTGGCAAGGTCATCACCCTCAGTGGCGATGCCAACGACGAGAACACCTTCGAGCAACCCACGAAGCTTTCACCACGCACCGACCTCTACGGCAAGTTCGGCCGTCAGTTCGACTACGAGTTCGCCCCCATGTCGTTCACCATCATGCGAGTGAAAGTTGAGGGACTATCCACACCCACTCAGATGAATACCGATCAGGAGCGTCGTCGCAGATTCCAAGGCGAATCATTCCAGACAGAGACACCCATGGTTCACGATCCCGTGATGGCCAAGGACGGTGACACCTATTATCTCTATGCCACAGGCATGGGTATCCAACAGATGACCTCGAAGGACCGAAAGACATGGACCGTATCTCATAAACCTGTGATGAGTGTCATTCCTAAATGGACCACAGACTCCGTGCCCGGCTTTGGCAATCATGTATGGGCACCCGATGTCATCCAATGGCACGGTCGCTGGTGGCTCGCATATAGCTGCTCCACGTTCGGCAAGAATGGTTCGGCCATCGGACTGCTCAGCAGCCGATCGTTGGGCACAAACATGTGGAAGGACGAGGGCTGCATCATCACGTCCATCGAACGGAAACGTGATGCTGACGGTCAGATGACGGGCGACAACTGGAATGCCATTGACCCCAACTTCGTCATCGACGATAACGACACGCCGTGGCTCGTCTGGGGATCGTTCTGGGACGGCATCCAACTGGCACGCCTCGACTCTACCATGCATATCAGCCGTGGTGAAAAGCCACGCACCATCGCCCGGCGTTATGCTTCCAACTACAAGCATTCAGAACCGAATCCTACATCGAAATTTGCCGGCACAAACGCCATCGAGGCACCATTCATCTTCAAGCACAACGGCTATTACTACCTCTTTGTATCATGGGACTACTGCTGTCGTGGTTCCAAGAGCAACTACCGTGTGGCCGTCGGCCGCAGCAAGAACGTCGGAGGACCTTATCTTGACCGAACGGGTAAGGACATGGCCGATGGAGGCGGTACAATCGTTATTGAGGGCGACAAAAAGGAATGGGAGGCTGCCGGCCACTGTGCTGCCTATACCTTCGACGGCGAAGACATCTTCATCTGTCACGGCTACAGTGCAACCCAAAATGGTGCCGCCATGCTGATTCAGAAACCTATCCATTGGACAACCGACGGATGGCCAGAGTTGTAAAAACGAAGGCTAAAGCATCACCCCTGAGAAAGTACGCGTGCTGTAGGAAGCCGACCATATCTATATCAACGGCCTGCGCAACTACAAGGTGAGGCTCTCTGGCGAGGAGGCCCGCCACATGTTGGCTGCCGGTGTACCCGCCCACATGGAAGACGGCGAGATAGAGGTATCGCTCTACGACCAGATATGTCAGGCAGGCACCATTCTTCTCTCCACCGTGCGCAGCGTGGGTGTGATGGGCGACGAGCGCACCTATGAGCATCCCATTGCCTTGCGTGCCGTGACGAGCACCGACGCCATGACTGCCGACTGGGCTCACCTGCCCTATGACTTCATGGCCAAGGTCTCCAACGAGATCATCAACAAGGTGCGCGGTGTGAACCGTGTCTGCTACGACATCTCCTCAAAGCCGCCTTCAACCATCGAGTGGGAGTAAAGAAATCCCCTCTGATTGCGGAAAAAAGATTGCGGAAAAAACCTTCTGTTATAACAGAATCGGGTCTTTATGTGAGCCGCACAATGCGGCTCACATAAAGACCTTAAAGACCTTAAAGACCTTAAAGACCTTAAAGACCTTAAAAAGCCTTAAAAAGCCCCTAAAGGCCAGAGCACCAGCAATAAAAAAAGTAAAACCTTAAAAAAAACACCCCATATTATGCCAGAAAAGCAGATACGACATACAGGCAATTATCGTAAGCTCTTGAGCTATCAGAAGACGGAAGTCATCTATGAGATGACATACTACTTCTGCCATAATTACCTGGAGAAAGGCGACAGAACCATCGACCAGATGGTTCAAGCAGCACGTTCTGGCAAACAAAATATCATTGAGGGATGTGCGGCATCAGCCACTTCGGCAAAGACCGAAATCAAACTTGTCAACGTGGCGAAAGCCAGTCTGCATGAACTGTTGGAAGACTATATTGACTATCTGCGAACCCGTGGGCAGCGCCAATGGGAGGAGAACTCTCCTGAATGGATGGCGATGCGCCAGTTGGGAAAGGAGCATAATGATGCTGACTATTTTATGGGTCTTTGTCAGACGCGCCCACCGCAGACAATTGCAAATATGGATATTGTGCTCATAAAACAGGCCGACTATCTGCTTTTCAAACAACTTGACAGACTGATTTGCCGTTTGATGAACCAAATGAAGATGAAGTATGCCCATTTCCTGACTTCGTCACTCATTTTTTAGTTAAAATATAACTCATTGATAAAGAATTATTTGTACTTTTGCATACCCTGATTATGGGGTATGCAAAAGGTTTTTTAACATAAAATGTACGTAAAGAAGATCAAGAACCGTTCTGGTTCAGTCAGTGTGATTGTTGCATCGAAGCATAAAGGCAGATACGAGAAATTGACAACGATCGGTATTTCGAAAGATAAGTCAGAGATAGAACAATTGGAGCAGAAAGGCCAGGATTGGATTCGCCGACGCAAGCTTTCCATTCAGCCAGAACTTGACCTATTCGGCGAGGAGCGCCGTGCGCTGGAGTATGAACGCGAGATGACCGAGCGCGTGCTGTCCAACATCGACAACATCCTTCTCAACGGCACGGAGCTGATACTGGACCGTGTGTTCGACCGCATCGGTTTCAACCGGATAGAGGACACCATATTCCGCAAACTGGTGCAGAGCCGCCTGTCGTTCCCAGCGAGCAAGGCTGCGACGGTGGAATACCTGAAGAACCACTATGACGAGGATGTGGACCTCTCGAAGATATACCGCTATCTGGACAAACTGAACGACCGGCACAAGGGTCTGGTTCAGGACATCAGCGTGAGGCACACGAAGGAAGTGCTGGGCGGACACATCGGCGTGATGTTCTACGACGTGACGACGCTTTATTTCGAGACCGACCGCCAGGACGACCTGCGCAAGACGGGGTTCTCAAAGGAAGGGCGGCACAGCAATCCGCAGATCATCCTCGGTCTGCTGGTCAGCCTAGACGGCTACCCCCTGGCCTACTGCATCCACGAGGGGAACAAGTACGAGGGGCACACGATGCTGCCCGTAATCCGCGAATTCGTTGCCAAATACGGTCTTGACGACTTCATCGTCGTGGCCGATTCCGGACTGATGAGTTCGGACAACATCAATGAGCTTGAGGCGGAGGGATGCAAATATATAATAGGAAGCCGCATCAAGAACGAGTCGGAGGCCGTGAAGCGGCAGATACTGTCCTTTGACAAGGAGAAAGGCGTTATGCATGAGATTGACAAGGGAAACGGCCGCCGCCTGCTCGTGGGATACTCGGAGAACCGGGCCAAGAAGGACGCACACAACCGCGAGAAGGGCATCCGCAGGCTGGAGAAGGCCTACAGGGCTGGACACCTGAGCAAGGAGAACATCAACCGCCGGGGCTACAACAAGTTCCTTGACATGGACGGGAACACCAGGGTCAGCATCAACTATGACAGGATACGGGAGGATGAGCAGTGGGACGGACTGAAAGGCTACCTGACCAACACCGTCATACCCACTGATGAGGTAGTGACAGCCTACCACAGCCTTTGGAATGTTGAACGGGCATTCAGAATAGCAAAATCGAAGTTAGAGATACGTCCCATGTTCCACTTCACGCGCCGACGTATAGAGGCACATGTCTGCATCTGCTTCGTGGCGCTGAAAGTGTACAAGGAACTGGGGCGACTGCTCAAACTCAACCACATCAACATGAGCGTTGACAAGGTGCTCAACATGGCAAAGACGGTGACCACCATCAGCATCTACATGCCTGAAAACAAGACGCACTACGTCAAGACCATGCCCATGAAACGGCATAAGCCAATCGAAAAACTATTTGACGAAGATTTTTGGGGTATGCAATGACGAAGTCAGGAGAACCAAATGAAGATGAAGTATGCCCATTTTAATTGACACATCCACATTTGCGAATCACCATATAAAAAATAATAGGGAAAGAAGAGCTAAATCTTCATTTCCCTATTGTTTTTTGTTTCTCCAAAATACCGATTTTCGGGTGTAAATTCGGGGGTGAACCGTGTAATTTACTGAAAATCAGTAAAGGTTGTGGAGCTGGCGGGCGTCGAACCCGCGTCCAAACAAGGAAACCATACGCTTTCTACACGCTTATTCCAGCCTTTGGTTTTCGTGCTTCAGCAAGACCTGGACCACCAACTGAAGCCTTATCTCCTAAAATTTCATCACAATGGCGGAGCCCACCATGACTATTTCCGATTTAACCTGCGCCGCTGAGTCCTCAGATTCGGAACAACATCCTTGGAGCGACGTCTCGTCCCGTCACCTAGTGACAGGATTGAGCCAGTAATCTACTGTACTTCGATTAGGCAGCGAGAGCATACGAATTGTTGCCAATTAATTTTTCGACCGAATGTATTTAGGAGTATACAGCCGTCACTCCGCGTGCTTACGTACCATCTCAACTTGCTGTCAAATCCGGTCAACCCCAAATTTCCATATAGCGAAAGCCTTGATGGACGAACTACAAAGATAGGCATTTATCTGAGATAATAGCAAGAAGCCCGAATATTTTATAGTTAATTAACAGTATTTCGTAGCTTGAGATGGCTATCCCTTTGGATCGGATGATGTTTGAAGGAGTCGCTTACGATCTGGTGAGATAGTCATCGCTCACCTCCTTTCTTTGACAAAGCACATCCAGTAGCTCCATGATTGATTTTCATTGCTAAAAAATATAAAAACAATAATAATCAGACTATTTTTCATTATATTTGCACACCATTTTATCTATGAGAGGCCATCCTGTGGCTACAGAGAGAACATGAGGAGAATCATCATCACGACCTTGACAACCTGGTTGTTTGCCATCAATATGTGGGCTGTGAAAGCAGACCCCACACCGGTCGTCGTGCGTCAACCCGACGGCACGATGCTCACCGTTGTTCTCCATGGTGATGAGCACTTCAGTTATTACACCACCATCGATGATGTCTTACTCGTGCAACAAAGTGGTCATTACTACATTGCCCGAACTGATGGTGACGGACAACTCCATGCCACCACCCAGCTCGCGCATGATGCCTTCCAGCGGCAAGCCGACGAGTCGCGTCTGGCCTCCCTCCAAGACCGCCAGGCCTTCTTGAGCAGCGCAGCCACATTAGCTATGCAGATACGCAAGAAGCGCAACGAGCCCATCAAGAACAACTCATCCCTGTTTCCCCACGTCGGAGAGCCCAAAGCCCTTGTCATTCTGGCTGAATTCAGCGACACGCCCTTTTCCATCACTGACCCCAAGCGATCCTTTGAGGAATACTTCAATTATGAGGAAGCGCTTCCCAATCATGACAACAGCGAATCGAGCAACATCTCCAGCGTGCGGCAATACTTCAGCAACGTGAGTTTCGGACAATACCGCCCTTCGTTTGATGTCTATGGTCCCGTCACCCTTCCCCGTCCTCTGAAGACTTACGGAGGAACAAAAGCCAACGGAGCCGGTGAGCGTATGGACTCACTCTTCCAGCATGCCTGCGACCTGATGGACGACCAGATTGACTTCTCCCAATACGATGCCAACGATGACGGTTCTGTCGATCTCGCCATCATCATCTATGCAGGATACTCTGAGTCAATAGGCGGCAACTCCTACGAGTGCATCTGGCCCAAGTCAGGCAAACTCGGCATCGGCAACTACGACGGGAAAAAACTATCGCGGTATGCTGTGAGCGCAGAACTCAACGGTCTGCCCGACTGCTGGCCAGCACCACCCTACCAGCGCATCAACGGCATCGGCACCTTGTGCCACGAACTCTGCCACACCTTAGGACTCCCCGATTTCTACCCGACCATCTCCAGTTCGAAAGTCGACAACCAAGGCATGGAATACTGGAGTCTGATGGACAGCGGCAACTACCTGATCAACGGATACTGTCCGGTGAGTCTCAACGCCTGGGAAAGAGAAGCCCTCGAATGGATAGAGATCCCCACTCTGGATGCAGACACCACCATGGAGTTGCTCCCCATCGACAAAAACGGAACAGCCTACCGCATCCTCAACGACCACGATGGCAGCCAGCGGGAGTATTTCATCATCGAAAACATCCAGAATACCGGACACAACATGGCGCAGAAAGGCCACGGGATGATCGTCTACCATGTGGAATACGACCCCACACGTTTCAATCTGAGCAGCAACAGTGTCAACAACGTCAAAGGTCATCCCCGGATGACCGTCGTGCCCGCCGACGGCCTACTCTTCGCCCAATACAACATCGGAAAGACCATCAACGGAAAGAAAATCGCCAATACCGATTTCTACGCCCAGCTTTCCGGCGATCCGTTTCCCGGCACATCGAATCAGACAGCACTCAATGACACGATGCAACTCGTCAATTTCCAAGTGTACAAAGGAGATAAGCTCAACAAAGGCTTCGACCAGATCAGCGAAGACGACAATGGCGTCATCCACCTGACCTACACCACAGATTTCGCAAAATATGCCTCATACCATAACCCCCACCGTGGTGACGTGAACATAGACGGTGTAGTCGATGTCACGGATATCATGGTGACCATCAACCACATTCTCGGCAACGAAGTGCCCGTCTTTATCTGGCAAAACGCCGAGATGAATGGCGATGGAGTGGTCGATGTCACCGATGTGATGATTATTGTGGATGACATCCTCACTACAGAACCCGACCAGTAAAAAAATACATTTTTTTTGCGTTTTTCACTATATATCCATCTTTTTTTCACTCTATTTCTCAAGAGAACAAAAAGATCTGCATAAATCATAAGGATAACAGGTCACAATGAGAAAGAATCAGTTGAAACAAAAAAGTATAAAGATGGAAAAGAATCAATTAGAACAAATGATCGCGCAAGATTTTCTTTGCAGTGACGGACTGTTGCGCGTCAACCTCGACGACATTATAAATCTCCGTCAGCACTGTGACTTCATCGACGGTTGTAAGGTAAGCGGAGAGATCGGACAACTCCCCACCATCATCAGCAACACCCTTGAGGCTATCCGTGTGGCCCACACGGAGGCGCTGCTCGTGATGGTCATCATGATGATCATCTGCAGCAACGGGAAGGGTGTCAATATCGAGCAAATGAACATGATCTACCATGTTTTCGGACAACTTGGCGACATCGATCTCCTCTGGGGTATCGACAACCGCCGTCAGGAGATGCCCTACGACATCAGTATCAGCATCCTGACCGGATACAAGTATTTCTGAAAAAAAACAGCAAACCCTTTGCCATTCGGCCGAAAAGATGTAATTTTGCGAAATGACATCAAAATAACTCAACAAACAATGAAAAACATCAGTTTAGACATCAGCAAAGCTGCCCAATTTCTCAGCAATGGCGCAGTGAAGGCTCTCGAGCCCCAAGGGAAAGCAGCACAAGAATCTCTGGAGAATGGCACCTGCCCCGGCAATGACTTCCTCGGATGGTTGCATCTGCCCTCAAGCATCACCCCTGAATTTCTCGCCAACATCCAAGCCACAGCCCAGGTGATGCGCGAAAACTGCGACGCTGTCGTGGTGGCCGGCATCGGCGGCAGTTATCTTGGTGCGAGAGCCGTTATCGAAGCCCTCGGCAACTCTTTTGCCTGGCTCATCCAAGACCAGAAGAATCCCATCATACTCTTCGCCGGCAACAACATCGGTGAAGACTATCTCTCTGAACTCACCGAATACCTCAAGGACAAAAAGTTTGGTGTGATCAACATCTCCAAATCGGGTACGACCACAGAGACCGCCCTCACCTTCCGTCTGCTCAAGAAGCAATGTGAGGCCCAGCGCGGTAAGGAAGAAGCCAAGAAAGTGATCGTCGCCGTCACCGACGCCAAGCGCGGCGCTGCCCGCACCTGTGCCGACAAGGAAGGCTACAAGAGTTTCATCATCCCTGACAACGTAGGCGGCCGTTTCTCCGTCCTCACCCCCGTGGGTCTGTTGCCCATCGCCTGTGCCGGATTCGACATCTGCCAACTCGTCAAGGGAGCTGCCGACATGGAGGCCGCCTGTGGCAAGGATGTCGCCTTTGAGGACAACCCCGCCGCTATCTACGCCGCCGTGCGCAACGGACTCTATGGCGAAGCCGGCAAGAAGATTGAGATCATGGTCAACTACCAGCCCAAACTCCACTTCATCAGTGAGTGGTGGAAACAACTCTACGGAGAGAGTGAAGGCAAAGACGGCAAAGGCATCTTCCCCGCTTCCTGTGATTTCACTACCGACCTCCACTCCATGGGACAATGGATCCAGGCCGGTGAGCGCAGCATCTTCGAGACGGTCATCAGCATCGAGCAACCCAACCGCAAACTCCTCTTCCCCGAAGATGAGGAGAACCTCGACGGCCTCAACTTCCTCGCAGGCAAGCGGGTGGACGAGGTGAACAAGATGGCTGAGCTCGGCACACGCCTTGCCCACGTCGACGGAGGAGTGCCCAACATCCGCATCTCCGTGCCCGAACTCAATGAATACTACATCGGCCAGCTCATCTACTTCTTCGAGATTGCCTGCGGCATCAGCGGCAACGTGCTGGGCGTCAATCCATTCAACCAACCAGGCGTAGAGGCATACAAGAAAAATATGTTTGCCCTTCTCGACAAGCCCGGTTATGAGGCCGACAGCAAAGCCATCAAGGAGAGGTTGGCCAAAGAAGGATAACCCAACCCATGAATTTCGAAACATCTATCAGAAAATACAATGAAAAGCACGGCAGCGGGAGAGCCTTCTCTCCCAAAGCCGTGCTCTTCGACATGGACGGTGTGCTCTACGACTCCATGTCCCATCATGCCAACGCCTGGGTGAAGATGATGCACGAGAGAGGCATCAACATGACCATCGAGGATGCCTACAGGCATGAGGGCATGCGAGGTGTGGAGACCATCCATCAAATTGCCATCCGCGAGACCGGCAAGGACATTTCCGATGAGACCTCGAAGGAATGGTATGCCGTGAAATCGCAATATTTCGCAGACCAAGGGCATGTGGACAAGATGGAGGGCGTGGAAGACCTCATGCACAAAATCGTGGCCGACGGTCTGCTCATCGGCGTGGTGACCGGCAGCGGTCAATTGTCGCTCCTCAACCATCTTGAGGCAGAGTTTCCCGGGCTGGTGTTTCGCGAGCGGATGGTGACAGCCAACGACGTGACCATCGGTAAGCCCAATCCTGCCCCATACCTCAAAGGTCTCAGCAAATGTGGCGTGCAGCCCCATGAGGCCATCGTCGTGGAGAATGCTCCTCTTGGTGTGAGAGCCGCCGTTGCCGCCGGCATCTTCACGGTAGCCGTCAACACAGGTCCGTTGAAAGACGAGGACCTGCTCTGTGAGGGCGCCAACATCTTATTCAGACGTATGACCCATTTCCGCGACCAATGGGAAGAACTGCTTGCTACTGCCCACCAAATCCGTCAATCATGAAAAGAATCATCCACTCATTCACTCTCCTATCACTCCTCATGATCATGACCGTCGTGCCGTCCTCCTGTGGCGATGACGATGACGGCGTGATGGAGCGTCCCGACTATACCAGTATCATCTACAAGATAGCCCTGAGTGAGGATCTGATGAATTTCTACAACGTGACCGCTGTTTACACCCTTCTCGACGGCACAGAAATCACGGAGGACATCCAGAATATGTCGTGGGAGAAGAAAGACAAGGTCGACGGAGAGAGGCGCAGCCAAGTGAGACTCACCGTCACTGCCAAGAAAAGACCGGCGATCCCCACCTACGACATAAAGAGAAATTATCTGCTCGAATGTGATTACAGTGCGGAATACTACACCAAGACGACCAGCGCCAAACGTGAAGCCCGCAAAGGTCTCAATCAGACGGTCAAAGGTGAGAATATCAAGACCTTCCTGGAAGCCAACGAGACCATCCTGCTGATCGACTATCACAGAACCATCGGCCAAAGCGAGGAATAACCATCATTACCGAGGAATAACCATCGCTATTGAGGAATAACCATCACTTATTTCCAACTCCACCAGATAACCCATGACAGAAAACCTCAACGACAAGAAGATCGCCCTTCTCCTCTCAGGAGGCGTAGACAGCAGCGTGGTGCTCCACGAACTCTGCCGTCAGGGCCTGCACCCCGACTGTTTTTACATCAAGATCGGTCCTGAGGAAGATGAGGAATGGGACTGTTCTTCCGAGGAAGACCTGGAGATGGCCACTGCCGTAGCCTCCAAATATGGTTGCCATCTGGAGGTGGTCGACTGCCACAAGGAATATTGGAATGAGGTGACCCGCTACACCATGGAAAAGGTGAAGTCAGGCCGTACCCCCAATCCCGATGTGATGTGCAACCGCCTCATCAAGTTTGGCGCCTTTGACGTGAAGGCTGGCTACCGCTATGACCTTATCGCCACCGGACACTATGCCCGGACCGAGATCATCGACGGCAAGAAATGGCTCGTTACCAGTCCTGATCCTGTGAAAGACCAAACCGACTTCCTCGCCCAGATTGAGAACTGGCAATTGCGGAAAGCCCTTTTCCCCATCGGACATCTCATGAAGGACGAGGTGAGGATGATCGCCGAGCGTGAGCACCTCATCAATGCCCGCCGCAAGGACTCCCAGGGCATCTGTTTTCTCGGGAAAATCAACTATAACGACTACATCCGCCGCTACCTAGGTGAGAACCCAGGCGACGTGATCGAGTTGGAGACAGGCCAACATATCGGCCGCCACAAAGGCCTGTGGTTTCATACCATCGGCCAGCGCCATGGCCTTGGATTCAGCGGCGGTCCGTGGTATGTGGTGCGCAAAGACATCGAACACAACGTGCTCTATGTGAGCAAGGGCTATGAGCCTCTGACCGCCTACAAGAAAGATTTTGCCATCAGCCATTTCCATTATCTCACCGAGGAAGTGCCGCTTCGCGAAGTGACCTTCAAGATCCGCCACACCCCAGAATTCCACAAGGCGCTACTTGAGTCCCTCCCCGATGGCGGGTTTATGGTGCATGCCGACGAGATGATCCAAGGAGTAGCTCCAGGACAGTTCTGCGTCGTGTATGATCAGGAACATCACCGCTGTTTCGGTTCGGCCGAGATCACCGTTCCTTGAACGACCACGTATCACAGATACGACAAACGATATCAAACAAACTACAAAATGATGAATCTACAAGAACTGAAAGATAAGCAGGAAGCGTTGCGGCTGAGGCTTATCCGATTGATTTATGACGGTCACACAGGCCACACAGGTGGCGACCTATCTGTTTTGAACGTGTTGACCGTGCTTTACAACCACACGCTGAACATCAACCCACAGGAGCCCAAGATGGTTGGGCGCGACCGCTTTGTGCTGTCAAAAGGCCACTGTGCCGAGGCACTCTACGTCGTGCTCTCCGACAAAGGTTTCTTTCCTGAGAGTTGGCTTCTGGATTATGGCAAATACAATGCCCTGCTGGGCGGTCATCCGACTGTGGAGATTCCAGGTGTGGAGATCAACTCCGGTGCGCTGGGACATGGTCTGAGTGTCGGCGTGGGCATGGCCTTGGGCGCCAAGATGTCGGAGGCATCATGGAAAACCTTTGTGGTGATGGGCGACGGCGAGCAAGCCGAAGGCAGCATCTACGAGGCAGCGATGGCCGCCAACAAATATCACCTTGACCACCTCGTCGCCATCATCGACCGCAATGGTCTGCAGATCTCCGGTTCCACGGAAGACGTGATGCCCCTGGAGAGTATTCGTGAGCGTTGGGAAGCCTTTGGCTGGGATGTGCGCGAGATGGACGGCGACAGCATCGACGATATTGTCCGTACGTTCGACAGCACCGATTTCAGTTGCGGCAAGCCCCATCTGATTATCTCCCACACCACCAAGGGTCACGGGGTCTCGTTCATGGAGAATGTGGCCAAGTGGCATCACGGCGTACCCACAGCCGAGCAGTACCGCCAGGCCTGTAGCGAGATAGAAGAGAGAATAGCAGAAACGAAAGCATGAAGAAGACGATGAAAGCACCCAACAAAATACCCTGCCGCAAGAGTTTCACCGACACACTCCTGGAACTGGCCCAGCACGATCAAGACATTATCGCCGTGACATCCGATGCCAGCGGCTCCGCCACCCTGACCGACTTCGGCAAGACCCTGCCCGGTCAGTTTGTCGAGGTAGGCATCGCAGAGCAGAATGCCGTGGGCATCTCTGCCGGACTCGCCTCCACAGGCAAGAAAGTATTCATCTTCGGCCCCGCCTGTTTCTATGTGGCCAGAAGTCTCGAACAGGTGAAGGTCGATATGGCCTATTCGCAGATGCCCGTGAAGATCTGCGGAGTCAGCGGAGGCGTAGCCTACAGCCAACTCGGCGCCACCCACCACTCGTTGCACGATATCGCCGTGCTGCGCACCTTCCCTGGCATGGAGGTCTACCTGCCCTGCGACGTGCGCCAGACACGCAAACTGGTTGAGAAGATGGTGAACCATCCGAAGCCCGCCTACATCCGTGTGGGCCGCAATGCCGTTCCCGACGTCTACGATGACGACCAGTTTGATTTTGAATTGGGCAAGGCCACCCTGTTGGCAGACGGCAACGACCTGACCCTCATCGGCACGGGCGAGACCGTCTACCACTGTCTCGAAGCCAGCCACAAGCTGAAGGAACAAGGCATCCATGCCCGTGTGCTCGACATGCATTCACTGAAACCCTTCGACCGTGAAGCCGTGGTAAAAGCCGCCCGTGAGACAGGCCGCATCATCACCGCTGAAGAGCACAGCATCTATGGCGGTCTGGGATCGATCGTGGCAGAGATCACCGCCCAGGAATGTCCTGTGAGAATGAAAATACTCGGCATACCCGATGAAAATGTCATCCACGCCAGTCCTCTTGAAGTGTTCCACCACTACGGTTTCGACTACCAGGGAATCTATGCGGCAGCATGCGAACTGATGAAACAATGACCCATATCCCATAGACCATGAATCAATATATCATCGCCATAGACCAAAGCACCTCGGCCACGAAAGCCCTGCTCTTCGACAACCATTGCCAGCAGTTGGCCCAGGCATCTGTTGCCCACCAGCAATACTATCCCAAGACAGGATGGGTGGAGCATGATGCCGAAGAGATCTATCAGAATACGGTGAAAGCCATCTGCCAACTCACCAGTCAGCAGTCTCTCACCGACGGTGTATGGTCCATCGCCATCACCAATCAGCGCGAGACCGTCGTGATATGGGACAAGGCGACGGGAATTCCCGTCTGCCATGCCCTTGTCTGGCAGGATACCCGAGGCACCCAACTCTGTGACCTCTGGCGCCGTCAGGGACTGGATCCGCTGGTGCAGGAGCACAGCGGACTGAAGATAGACCCCAACTTCTGTGCCAGTAAGATCCGTTGGATCCTCGACAACGTGGAAGGATGCCGGGAGAAAGCCGAGAAAGGCGAGTTGCTCGCAGGCACCATCGACTGCTGGCTGGTCTGGAAGCTCACCCACGGACAGGTGTTTGCCACCGACTACACCAATGCCTCGCGCACCATGCTCTTCAATATCCACCGTCTCGAGTGGGACCAGTCATTGGCCGAAGCGTTTGATATCCCCATGAGTCTGTTGCCAGACGTGTATCCCTGCGACGCACTCTATGGTGAGACGACCGTCGAAGGACTTTTCCCTGCACCCATACAGATTGCCGGCGTGCTGGGCGACTCACATGGCGCACTGGCCGGTCAGATGTGTTTTTCGGAAGGCACCGGCAAGGTGACCTACGGCACGGGATCCAGCGTGATGATCAACATCGGCACAAAACCCCAGACCCCTCCCCCAGGTCTGGTGACCTCCATCGGTTTCTCCTACTCAGGCACCACCTATTATGCTTTTGAAGGCAATATCTACAGTACGGGAGCCACGCTGAAATGGCTCGCCGACCAGATTCATCTGATTGACCATCCGGCAGAAGCCGAAGCACTTGCCACCTCCGTGGAAGACAATGGCGGTGTTTATCTTATCCCCGCCTTCTCCGGACTCGGCGCCCCCTGGTGGCAGTCGGGCATCAAGGGCGCCATCTTCGGCATGACCTTCAACACCAGCCGAGCCCATCTTGTCAGGGCAGCCCTGGAATCCATCGCCTATCAGATCAAGGATCTGGTGGATGCCATGCTTGCCGGGACGGATACCCGTCTGTGCGAGATCAACGCTGATGGCGGTCCCACCCGCAATGCCTTTCTCATGCAACTGCAGGCCGACCTGCTGGGCACCGACATCATCTGCACCAAGGTAGAAGACGCCTCCGCCCTTGGAGCAGCCGTCATCAATGGTTTTGCCCGTGGTCTATGGACGAATGCGGAGGAGGTGAGCAGGCTGAAAGTCATCACCCGCCGCATCTCCCCCGATCCTGACCATGACCCGTCGGCCGCCTATGCCGGATGGCGTGAGGCCGTCAGCCAACTGATCCGTCAATAACAGTCACTATTTACTTGTTGTATCCGCAGACAGGATTCTCATACATGGTGATGTTGATCCTGAACTTCATCATCTCGTCGAGGTTGTGAACAGGATGTTCCATATCCTGCGGGATCGGTCTGTGTGAGAATGTCTGGAAATAGAGCAGACAGGCATCGCGCCACCACTCAGCGTCGCGCGTCTGAATGCGGAGTTTGCGCTGCACCTCGTCGAAGCGCCGGTTGTCCACGTATGGTTTCATGGCATCCCATACGGCCAGGAAATGCCGTGTCTGTCTGACGCCGTCGTCATATTTGTGGCACAACTCATCCCAGAAGGTGCGTCCGCTCTTCATGCGGTAATCCCAAGGCACATGATGGAACCATGTCAGCACGTTCTCAGGACAGGTGCTGATGTTGTTGTAGAGGCGGAAGAGTTCATCTGGATACTGCCGGGCGTTGGCCGTCCCTTTCGTCGTGCGGTCAAATCCCAGTCCGATGGAGTCGGCACGGTGATAATAAGGTGGTGTCCAGTCAGCTCTCACTCCTGGTGGGTTGTACCAGGGTTCCGGACCATAGTGGTGACCACCGGCAAAGATATGATGAAGTCCTAAAGGCATCATATAGTTGACAGCTGCCTCACGGCTGTCGACCATCACCTGTTTCATGGGGTTGACCAGCCGCTCATCGCCCGTAAAGGTCTGGCGCAGCCACTCATCAGCAATCTGCTCTGACGTGATGGCGGGATTCCAAGCCAGTCGTCCGAAGGCATACCAGTTGGCCTGTGCGAAATGATGGCCACACCAGTTGGTGTCGTCACCGATATTCGCCACACCCGCCATGGCTTTCAGGCTGGCAGGTTTCACAAACGAGAAGAACTCCCGCCACATGGGAGCGAGGAAGACCAGATGGTTGGCAGCCCCGAGGTACTCCTGTGTAATCTGAAACTCCACCATCATCGGTGTTTTCTGCATGGCCGTGAACAGCGGGCTGTAAGGCTCGCGAGGCTGGAAGTCCACGGGACCATTCTTGATCTGGATAATGACATTGTCGGCAAACTGTCCGTCGAGGGGCATGAACTCCTCGCAGGCCTGGTTGGCACGGTCGCTGCTCTGCGGTTTATAGACGAAAGCGCGCCACATGACGATGCCCTTATGAGGACGCAACACCCCAGCCAACATATTGGCTCCGTCGGCATGCGTCCTTCCGAAGTCCTGTGGGCCAGGTTCTCCTTCAGAATTGGCTTTCACGAGAAAACCGCCGAAGTCGGGAATGAGTTTGTAAATCTCGTTCACCTTGTCCTTCCACCATCTGATGACCTCTGCGTCGAGCGGGTCAGCAGTCTTCAAGCCACCCAACCTGATCGGCGAAGCGAAGTTGATGGAGAGATAGACACGGATGCCGTAGGGCCGCAACTGGTCGGCAATGGCCTTAGCCTTCTGCAAATGATCGGTAGACAAGGCCTCAGGCTTGGCATTCACATTGTTGAGCACGGTGCCGTTGATGCCGACAGACGCATTGGCCCGCGCATAGATTTTCATACGCGCCGGATCAGGATTGAGAAAGATGCTCCTTCCGGCGAAGCCACGCTCCACAGTGCCATTGGGATTATCCCAGTGATTCAGGATACGCAGGTCGTAGGCAGGCACCTCCCTGATGCTGAGGTTTGTGCAAGGTTGTCCCATCTGTTGGAGGCGTAGCAGATGATAAACGCCATAAAGCAGTCCGGCATCATTGGCAGCGGCAATCACTGTTTTTCCGCCAGTACTGGTAATGGTATAGCCATCCATGGGCAATCCCTTCTGTCGTTTCAGCACCACAGGTCCACCCTGCCAATAGGTTTGCAACTCGGTCATGGCCGTCCCCTTGACGCCTGTAACGGAAGAGGGAGTGTTCACGGCATCGAGGCGTAGCCACAGGCGGCTGCCATCCTCATCATTGGTGGCAGCGACGCTCCATCCAGCTATGAGCAGCAGGAAAGCCGCCATCATAATTCTTTTCATTGTTGTTCTCATTATATATAGACTATATGTATTTTATACCCACTATTCCTCAATGATATACTCCGTCATCGCCCCTTTCTCCACGGAGAAGCCGATGCCAGCCTTGATGATGCGACGGCCGTCGGTGGCATAGCGAAGGGCATAGCCCTTGTCGCGGATCTGGTCGAGGGCATCCTGCGCCGTGCCGTTGATCTTCAGTTCCATCACGTAGATGGTGTCGGGCATAAACACCACCATGTCGGCACGTCCGCGAGCACATTTCACCTGTGTCTGAACATACACGTTGAGCATCGAGAAGATGAGGTAGAAACTCCACTCATAGAAACCCTCAGCCACAGACACCTCCTCCAGTTTCTTCCTGAAACCCTCTACATAAGGAAGACTCTCGAGATAGGCCTGCATCTCACGAAGCGCAAGGTCGGTGTCGTTGGCAGACAAGGCCGTCCAAAAACGTGCAGCAAATCCTACTTGCACGTCGCCGCCTCTCATGCCTATAACACTTGGCAGCAGTCCCTCTGTGAAACCCACACGAACCTCTTGATTGGGAATACCCAACGTATACATCTGCAAACGGCGGTCATATCCCTTGATGGTCATGTAACCGCTCTGATAGAGCAACGGCAGTGCATCATGCATATTCTCCGTAGGGTGGTCAAAGGCGGAAGAAGGCACTTGCAGGTCATCGAGTTTGGTGATGTCGGTGCGGTAGCGGCGCATCTGACGCAACAGGTAAGATGGAGTGCCGCTCTCAAACCACCAGTTGCGCAACGCTTTCTGGTTGAAAGTTTTCATCAGACTGAAAGGATTGTAGATATCGGGCGACTTCCCAGAGAAATGATAACCGTCGTAGCTGTCGCGAAGCATCTCACGCATCTCCACAGGCGTCACCTCGTATTCCTCGGCCACCCGTGCCACGTCGGGCATCATCTGCGTATCGATCTCCTCGCCAGTGATGCCGCAGATGGCGGCAAACTCATTGTCAAGTGAGATATTAGTGATGTTGTTGAGCGTGGAGAAGATGCTCAATTGAGAGAACTTGGTGATGCCTGTGATGAAACAGAAGCGGATCATCGCCTCGTGGGCTTTCAGACACTGGTAGAACTCCTGCATCACACGGCGGAAACCGGGCAACTGCTCCTCCTCGTGGAGCATCTCCAACAACGGAGCGTCATACTCGTCGATCACCACCACCACTTTCTCTCCCGTCTGCTCATTGGCACGGCGGATGATGCCGCTGAACACCTCACCCGGAGTTTTTTCCAAAGGGTCTGCACCATATCGGGTGGTCAGCGGTTTCATTTGTATCATCAGCGCGTTGCGCAACCCTTCCACATTCTCTCTGCCCTTGGCCATGCTGATATCGAGGTGGAGCACGGGATAGCGTTTCCACTCCTGCTCCAGTTCCATCACTTTCAGTCCCTCGAACAGGTCACGCCTACCCTCGAAGAAAGAGCACAACGTAGTGGTGAGCAGCGACTTGCCAAACCGCCTCGGACGGCTCAGGAAGACGTATTTGCTCAGGCGTTGCATCCGCCACATTAGGTCGGTCTTGTCGATGTACACATAACCGCCAGTGATGATCTCAGAGAAGGTCTGTATGCCTACTGGATATCGTCGTTCCTTTTCCTTACTCATTTCTTCAGCAATGAATGGTTCGTGTCAATGATGGATGTTCTTTTATGAGGGAAAATCCGTTTTTCACATTTTCGCCGCTAAGATAGCAAAAAATATCCTATCGGCAAAACTTACGTCCTATAAAGTGAAGAATCACCATCAACCGCATATCACGAAAAAAGCCATCCATTTTGCTCAACATATGGAATTATTTACTATATTTGCTCCGAGAAGCAGAAGCAGATACTATGATCTCATCTTTGTTCCTACCCTATCAAACTATTCATTATGAAAAAGATATTGTTTTCTTTGATTGCTTTGCCATTTTCTCTCTTCCTCTATGGGCAAAACATCACCTTCGAGGATAAGGAAGTCAAACGCATCTGCATCGCCAATTGGGATACCAATGGTGACGGTGAATTGAGTAAATCTGAGGCTGCTACCGTGAGAAATGTGGGTAGTAAGTTTTCGGGAAACACGAAAATCAAGACCTTTAATGAACTGCAATATTTTACGGGACTTACTGCTATCGTAGATTATGCTTTCACTGAATGCTCCAATCTGTCCGCCATCACCATCCCTAACAGCGTGACAAGCATAGGGGATTATGCATTCATCAGTTGCTCCAGCCTGTCCGCCATCACCATTCCCAACAGTGTGACAAAACTCGGGATAGGGACTTTTTATGAGTACTCCGCCTTGACAGATGTCAACATCGGCAGTGGCATGACAAACATCGGAAGTTGGGTTTTCTCAGCTTGCCTCAGTCTGTCCACCATCACTATCCCCCAAAGTGTGGTAAGCATCGGGAAAGAAGCTTTCTATGACTGTTCCGGTCTGACCGACATCACCATCGGCAGCGGGGTAACAGACATCGGAAGTGGGGCTTTCTTCAATTGTTCCAGCCTAACCGCCATCACCATTCCCCAAAGTGTGGCAAGCATCGGTGACGGTGCATTCTCCCGCTGCTCCGGCCTTACTTCCATGACCGTTGCGCCAGGTAATACCGTGTATGACGCTCGAAACGACTGCAATGCCATCATTGAGACTTCATCCCATACACTGATTGCCGGTTGCAAAAGCACCATAATTCCCATCAGTGTGACAAGCATTGGAGATTATGCTTTCACTGGCTGCTCCGACCTAACCACCTTCACTATTCCCAACAATGTAACAAGCATCGGAAATTATGCTTTCGCTGCGTGCTCCAACCTGACCACAATCACCTTTGGCTGTGGCGTGACAGACATCGGAGAAGAGGCTTTTTCTCACTGTAAAAGTCTGACAGCAGTAACAATCCCCAATACTGTGGCATCCATAGGTGATTATGCCTTCGAGGGTTGCTCTGGCTTGACCTCTGTCACCATTGGCAGTGGTGTGACAAGCATCGGAGACATGGCTTTCTATAATTGCTCCAACTTGACAGACATCTATAGTAAGATCGTGGACCCATTTCCCATAGAGAAGAGTGTTTTCTGTTATGAATATGAATATTACGATGAAGAAGACAATGAATATTATTTAGGTTTTCAATACCTATATGATCTTACCACCTTGTATGTGCCCTCTGGTTCTTTGAAAAAATATCAAATTACGGATGCATGGTGCATTTTTTCAAATATTGTAGAGAAGGAATTTGATCAGCCAGCCAGGCTTTTCGCTCATGCCGAGGCGTCCAATATGCGGATGGGTGGGCAGTTCGATGTGGCCGTGGGCTTCTTCAACGGCACAGGTACCTACAACGGCTACCAGTTTGACCTTAGCCTGCCGGAATGCTTCCGCTTACAGGAAAAAAATGGTTCTTATAGCTATGAACTCTCTGAACGGTTCAATGCCGATGGTATGAGTGTGAGCATTTCTAAAAATATTAACGATTCCTACCGGGTGCTGGTCTATTCCACGACAGACGCATGTATCAGGGAGACCGATGGCGAATTGATCCGTCTCGTGGCCGTGGCGGACAAGGACATGGAGGCCGGTGAATATGCGGGATGCGTCTACAGCGCCATGCTCAGCAAGAGCAATGGTGAGAACATTGACGTGGAGCCCGGCCCCTTCTTTCTTGTCATCCCTGAATATGAGTTGGGTGACGTGAACAACGACAACGTGGTGGATGTCACCGACGTGATGTTGGTGGTAAACCACATCTTGGGCAACACGCTGTCGTTCTTCCAAGGAGCGTATGCGGACATGAACGGCGACGGCATTATTGACGTTACCGACATCATGCTCATCGTAAGCGTGATTCTGGATTCAGAAAGGATGTGATCCCCAGTTCTCTAAAGAACTAAGTTTCTTAAGTTTGGCTATAATGCCTTTACTTCCTTTCTGTTGTGCTATGGTATTAAGAAACTCTGTTCCTTGCCATCCTGTAATACGTGAGTGAACTTCAGAGGTAATAAGATTCTCAAGCTGTGGTTGCTGTGATACAGCAACAAACAAGACTGGGGTGCTCAACGGTTGCGGGCGCAGGGCTTAGAGGCTCATTTGCGACAAATGACAACACAAATTCTCACTTTTGTCGTAAATGAGTCTTTCGGTCGCATATACTTTGGAAAAAAAGCACCAAAAAGCATGGTTCGTCTTCAAGGCTCTTCTAATTTTGCGGCAGAAAAGACGAAGGCAAGTCTGTCTGTCACAAAAAATCATAGAATAATAACAAAAAAATCACAGAATATTAACTAAAAAAAATACGATTATGAAGAGTCTTATCACAGCCATCATGATGACAATAGCCATCTCTGCCACCGCCATGCCATACAACGTAGCCCGCAACGAAGCACTGTTTCTCAGCGACAAAATGGCCTATGAACTCGAACTATCACCCAGTCAATATGAGGCTGTGTTTGAGATCAATCTCGACTATCTGCTCAATGTAGACGATCGCTCCGATGTCATTGGATTTTGGTGGGACGTGCGCAACCGCGACCTGCGCCATGTACTCAACGAGTGGCAGTACGACCAATACATCGACTGCGAGTGGTTCTACCATCCCGTCGCATGGCGGACCAATGGTTTTTCTTTTACCATCTACAACCGTTACAACCATGGCAGAATGTTCATGCATCTCCCCACCGCTTTCGACACCTTCCGCGGCGGACACAGCCACAGAAACGGCAGTTTCTATGTCAGCTTCCACTTTGACAGACCGGTTCATCATAAGGTTCATGAAAGAAGACCGGTTATCGGTCACACCGACCGTTTGCCGTCAAGTTTCGACAGAAGACCAGTCGTGGGCCACACCGACCGTCTCCCGTCAAATTTCGAAAGAAGACCAATCATCGGTCACACCGACCGCCTCCCGTCAAGTTTCGGACGCTTCGGTCGCAGGTGAGTTGTTGGGCAATACCACAAAGTCATGATTCTCATGTCCCTATCATGCTTAGGGAATTCCCTCTGATGAAATAGGGAGGAAGCATGTGGCTATCTGTTGTTTTGTCGTAATTTTGCCATCGAAGATGTTCTATTAGAGCATTTCACGCAAAATTATTGAGGGCAGCGCATTGCCCGAAACCTATAAAGACAAGACGACAGTTATGAAAAGAATGACAATCCTCATGGCATTGCTCTGCATGTTCTCAGCCTTGCCAACCATTGCCCAACCCCGTTATCCGGGCAGGCCACACAACCCAGGTTTCTCTCGCAGCACTCCCCCACGGAGCCGCTCCTTCCTTCCCAACACCTATTTAGGTATGCGTTTCGGCATGACCGCTTCGCACGTCAAATCCGATGCTCCTGCCCTCAATGGCAGCAAGAGCAAGACAGGGCTCAACGTGGGGCTCGTCGGCGGTGTGCAACTAGCCCCCTATACCCCGCTCTTCTTTGAGACAGGACTGACCTATGTGGAGAAAGGCGGCAAAGGAAATCTGAACGGAGAAAAGTTCACCATCGGACTCAACTACATCGAAGTGCCGCTGCTTCTGAAATACTCAGCCTATGTGGCACCAGCCACAGCCGTGGAGCCCTTCATCGGCGGTTACCTCTCAGGAGGTATCAGCGGCAAGGTGAAAGATTACGGAGCACAGAAAGCGTACAGCAGTTACAGCGACACCTACGGAGCCAACTTCAAGCGGTTTGACGGCGGCATCAGGGTTGGCTGCGGTCTGGCGTATGAGATGCTCTATCTTGAGATGGGCTATGATTTCGGTCTGTCGAATATCGGCGATAACGCCTTTGACGACACCCATAACGGTACCTTCTTCGCCAACATCGGACTCAACTTCTGAAAGATTTCGGATGTATAACGACCACGGTATCGCGGATTTTGACTATATTTGCACTATGATATCATCACTATCCAAAACACAATGAACATGGAAAAAATAGCCAATGAGTACCTCAGCATTGAGGTCAGTGCGCTTGGAGCAGAACTCCAGAGCATCCGCGACGCCGAAGGGCGTGAATATCTGTGGCATGCCGATGACCGTTATTGGCCCCGCCACTCTCCTATCCTCTTCCCCATCGTCTGCGGTCTTTGGGAAGGGAAATACCGCACGAAGGGAAAGGAATATGCGATGGGGCGTCATGGTTTTGCCCGCGACACAACGTTCAAACTAATCAAGAAGACCGACAACAAGTTGACTTATGTGTTGGAGAGCAACGAAGAGACACTAAAGCAATACCCCTATCACTTCACGCTCTCAGTGACCTACCGTCTTGATGGACCTGTCATCCATGTTGTCTGGCATGTCTACAACAGCGACAAGGAGGAGATCCACTTCCAGATCGGCGGGCACCCCGCCTTCCTTGTTCCGGGCATTGATGAAGGAGCGCCACTGAAAGGCACCCTGCGCTTCGACAACCAAGGTCCTATCGGCCGCCTCTACGGCAATGTGGGTGGCTGCATACAAAAAAAGCATCATCCATTGGACTGTGCCGAAGGTCTGTGGTCGTTTACTGAGGAAAGTTTCAAAGATGATGCTGTGATCATCGACGAAAGCCAGTTGCATGAGATCAGTCTGCTTGACCAACAGATGCAACCGGTGGTGACGGTCGGTTTCAATTCTCCGGCAGTAGGTCTGTGGAGCCCTTACGGCAAGAACGCGCCCTTCGTGTGCATCGAACCTTGGTATGGTATTCATGACCTGGTAGGCTATCAGGGAGAGTTTGCCGGCAAATATCTGATGAACCACCTGTTGCCGGGCGCCTCCTTCATGAGCGACTACACCATCAAGATCGGGTGATTGAAATCTCCTGGCAGGGTTATTCTGTCGTCCACCAATGAATAGTCAGCTGCGCCACCAATGAATAGTCAGCTGCGCCTTCGATGAATAACCATCAGTGCCATCGATGAACAGCCTGCAGCATCTTCGATGAAAAATCAGCAGCGCCGACGACGGAAGAACAGAAAACAGGCGACCAAGGCTGCCGCGCAGCCTCCTATCACATAATATAACAGATGATCATTGCCATCCGACCCCAGTCGGGTGGCAATGCCGTTATCGGGGTTGGCGGAAGCAAGTGATGTGGTGTCAGTAGCATTCGTCTCCAACTTATCGTTGCCGTCTTTCTCCAGGAGGGCCGCACCATCCGTTTTTTCCAGTACCGGTTCCGGTTCAGCATAATCCACCTGATAGATATTGACCGCATTTCCACCTTTCGTCTTTCTCCCCTGTGAGGTGACGATGACAAACCGTCCATCGTTGGAGATATCCAGCCCCACAGGATAGGAGTCGACAGCGATGGAGGTGACCACCGTCATCGTGCGCGTGTCCACGACATAGAGTTTGCTCGCCAGGTTGCAGGCAGCAAACACAAAATGTCCGCTTGGTGACAGTTCAATGGTGCGTGCACCTGCTCCCACCTTGCAATTCTCCCATCCGCCCAGCGTGGCCGTCTTCGCATTTCCGTGGATGCTTTTCGCCGCATCCATCACCCTGCTGAGCTGTGTACGCTGCACATACCCCGCATTATTGACACTCAGATAAAGGTATCCATCGCGGATGACGAGATGTCTCACGTTGGGCATCATTCCCAGCACACGTCCCAGATATTGCTGTGTCTGCATGTCGATGACGGCAATACCGCCATTGCCACCCATGCATCCCACCAGCAAGTAGCGGTCATCGGGCGTGAACACGGTGCCACGCAGACAATAGCCGCTGTCGGCATCACGATCCACCTTCTCCGTCATACTGAAGTTGAGCGGCAACACATAGTCAACCACCAGCAGTTTCTCATGAAACCACTCATCGGGATTCAGGCTCTCGATATTCACGATTCCCACGGTGTTGTTGCCCCAATGGGTGATGGCCAGATGACGGCCGTCGTGTGAGCAAGCCACCATCTTTGGCAAAGGTCCCGTCTCCATCAGTTTCACGATCTCATCCGTCTTGGTATCGATGACAGCGATGGCTGAAGGATCCTGCGCATTGAAGTCATAGGTACGTCGGTAGAAGGGAACCCACAGATAGCGTCCACCATGTGAGAAAGCACTCTCTACGGGTTTGCCTTGAAAGGTGTTGAGGTTTTCAGTATAATGGGTGAAAGGATACAGGCTGCTGGGTTTGCTCCACAGAGCGGAATCTTTCTTGTCCTCAAACTTATAAGGAATCACCTTCAGCCGCTTATGGGTCTTCATGTCGTAGACCAAAGTCGCACAACCCTCCAAGGAATTGACATAATATTTGTCACCATCAGGATGTATATTGGCCGACTTGGGAGAAGAGACATACACATCGGCATACTCCTGCGGACGCCCCTTGTAGTTGACATGTTTGTTGACCAGCGTCAGGGTCATCGCCTCACACTGGCTGGTCGTGCCGACAGTAGGGTGAACCAGGTCATCGACAGGTTGTTTTTTGACAGGTGCCGCCTCCTCTTCCTCAGTGGGGGCAGCCTGTTGAGCATGGCCAAGACCTGCAGTCATGCAGACCATAGCCACCAACAGAAAACGGAGAAAAGAATACATATAGATGATATGGATAGAAAGAATCTGTTGAAAAACGATGTCAAGAGGATGAATAACGGTGTTTAGAAAGGCTCGCGGTATTTTGCCTCATCTTTGTCGGAGAGCATACTGACATAAGAATTGTAGCGGCTTTCAGCGATAAAATGGTCGTTGACAGCCTGTAGGACGGCACACCCTGGTTCATGGGTATGGGTGCAGTTATTGAAACGACAATTTTTGGAGAAGTGGAAGATCTCCTTGAAATACCCACAGATCTCCTCCGGTTGCATGTCGTAAGCCCCGAAGCCCTTCACTCCCGGCGTATCAATAGCCCATCCCCCGCCAGGGATGCGGAGCATCTCGCTGAAGGTCGTGGTGTGCATCCCCATCTGATGTGCCTCGGAGATGGCTGCGGTGCGCAGATTAACGCCGGGAATCAGCAAGTTGAGCAATGTCGACTTCCCCACTCCGCTGTTACCGCTGAAGACAGAAATTTTGCCATTGACAACTTGTCTAAGATCATCGATGCCAGTGCCGGTGACAGCAGAGACCTGCAAACACTGATATCCGATGGTCTCATAGAGATGCACCATCATCTGTTGCAGTCGCAGGTCGTCATCATCGAGCAGGTCGGTCTTGTTGAACACCAGCACCACGGGGATGCGGTAAGCCTCTGCCGACGCCAGAAACCGGTCGATAAAGGTGGTGGAGGTGACAGGATAATTGACCGAGACGATGAGCACCGCCTGGTCGACATTGGCAGCGATGATATGACTTTGTTTGGAGAGGTTGGGCGATTTCCTCACAATATAGTTACGGCGGTCATCAATCTCATTGATGAATGCCGTACCCTCTTGGTTGGTGACAATGCCCACACGGTCGCCAACTGCCACAGGATTGGTGCTACGGATACCCTTGAGGCGGAAGTTACCTTTGATCTTGCTCTCCACCGTCTGTCCATCGTCGGTGAGCACGGTATACCAACTGCCCGTATTTTTGATGACCAGTCCTTTCACGTGCTTAGACGGTCATGATCTCCTTGTTCTTGGCAGCAAGGATCTCATCGATTTTCTTGATGAACTTATCGTGGAGTTTCTGAAGTTCGAGTTCAGCGTCTTTCTCATTATCCTCCGACAGTCCGTCCTTGATGGCCTTCTTGAGCTTGTCTTTGATATCAGCACGCACGTTGCGCACCTCTACTTTTGCCTTTTCTGCGATTTTGTTGCACTGCTTGGTGAGGTCACGTCTGCGCTCCTCGGTGGGTTGTGGAATATTGAGGCGAATGATCTCACCATTGTTTTCGGGTGTGATACCGACATCCGAGTCCATGATGGCCTTCTGAATGGTCCTGATCATCTTTTTGTCCCAAGGTCTGATAGCGATGGTCCGTGGATCGGGTGTTGACACGTTGGCCACCTGATTGAGTGGCACCATACTGCCATAGGACTCCACTTTCACGCCACTGACGATGGCAATGTTGGCTCTTCCGGCACGGATTTTGGCCAAGGCATCCTCCAGGAACATGGCCGCCATTTCCATTCTTTCCTCACTCTCGTTTAAAGTCGCTTTTACGTCTATCATAGATGTTTGGTGATATAGGTTTTCAAAAAGTGTTTGATTTTACAAAATTATGAACATTTTTCCTATCGTGCAAAAAATCATGTTCAAAATACTAAAAAAAGTTGATTTCATGTGCCACCATATTGGTCAGCTCCACGAATTCGGAGATCGTCAACTGCTCGGGTCTTCTGGTCATTATCGGGTGTGTGAGGAATGCCTCTGACGGTTCGCCATGACCGGAGAAGAGTTGCCGGAGGCTCACTCTCAGCATTTTCCGCCGTTGGTTGAACACCGTCTTCACCACCCTTCTGAACAGCGTCTCATCGCATCCGAGATCTGTCACATCGTTGCGGGTCATCCTGATGACTGCACTCTTCACCTTAGGAGGCGGATTAAACACCTGTTCATCGACAGTGAAGAGATATTCCACATTGTACCAAGCCTGTATCAGTACGCTGAGGATGCCATACGCCTTATTGCCTGGAGGAGAAGCAATCCGCAGAGCCACCTCACGCTGGATCATACCCGTGCAGCATGGGATGAGCTGTCTGTTGTCGAGCATCTTGAAGAAAATCTGCGTGGAGATGTCATAAGGGTAATTGCCTGTGAGAACAAACTGCTGGCCTTCGAACAATTGGTTCAGGTCCATACGCAGGAAATCGCCAGAGATCACCCGTTCGCGCAAGACAGGAAAATGCTCATGCAGATAAGCCACCGACTCGCGGTCGATCTCCACGACCCGCAGTTCACGCGGTTTTTCGAGCAGGAACTGCGTGAGCACCCCCATACCCGGTCCCACCTCAAGTACGGGCAACGCCGGCATGGCGTCCACCGTGTCGGCGATGGCTTTGGCCACCTGCAAATCCGTAAGGAAATGCTGCCCGAGATGCTTTTTGGGCTTTACATTCTTCATTCTACTCTCAAGACAGTTTCACCACCTCGATCAGTTTCACCTTGAAGATCAAAGCAGAGTGAGGTGGGATGTTCTTGGATCCCTCAGCCCCATAGCCCAATTGCCAGGGGATGTAGATTTCCCATGTGGAGCCTTCGGGCATCTGCCGGAGCGCATTCTGCAGCCCTGGTATCACCTTAGAGACAGGCAATTCCATCACATCCTTTCCCATGTGCGACTCGACGACTTTTCCGTTGGTCAGTCTCAACTCGAAATTCATCTTCACACGCATCCGCTTATTGGGTTTCTTGCCAGTGCCCTCTTGGATGACCTTATACTGGATGCCATCACTCTCGATGACCCCCTCTTTCTGTTTGTTCTCTTCCATCCACTTGTCGGCGGGGAAGGTGTCGCGCACCACGACCACAGCAGCGGTATCAGCCGTTGCGGGTGCCTCAGTTTTCACCTCTTTTGGACTGCCGCCGCCACATGAGGCGAGCGCCACTACGGCCAAGGCGGCCATCATCAACATCGATTTTTTCATGTTTATATTGGATTATTCGTCATTTTTCATTGTAACCACGCAAAAGTAGGTAAAAACTTTTGTTCTGCCAAACAAAAACTGCAGTAATGCCACAAAAGGTTAAAACAAATGTTTTTTGGATGATTATCATCCCATTGTGGAAAAGAAATTGTAATTTTGCAATTCAAACGTGCCATATCATGCAGACACCATATCCATCCACCCCCACCAGTGACATACTGGTGATCAGAATAGGCCAGGACACCCTATCGGTTCTCTCCAAGAGGGGAAGCATGCCACCCGCTACCGCCACCTGGGAGATGAAATCAGGCATTTCCGTCTCCGCGAACCTGCGCGAGGCATTGAAGACACAGCCATTGCTCCGCAGCGGTGAAAAAGCCACCATCCTCGTTGACGCCCCCACATTGGTCGTTCCCGAGGATGAGTTTTCCGCCGATCAGTCAGCTGCCTGTTTCACCTACACCATCTCAGGCCATGAGCGAGATCTCAAGAAGCATACGGTTGTGAAAGGGTTGCATGCGGTGGTCGTCTTCGCTATCGAGAAAGATCTGGAGACGGTGGTCAGCGACCATTTCACCCAGTATTCTTTTCTTCCTGCAAGCGTCCCTATGTGGGAGCATCTTGCCCGTCAGCGCTCCAGTCACCGCAGGACACTCTATGGTTATTTTCACGATGGCAAACTCGATCTGGTGAGTTTTGACAAAGGGCGTTTTTTGTTTTGCAACACTTTCAGTGCCGCCCATGTGCATGATGCAGTCTACTACGTGCTCTATGCCTTCAGCCAGATGGGTATGAAAGCAGAGCGCGATGAGGTGGTCATCGCTGGTCACACCCACCACCGGAAATGGATCGCCGACAACCTGCAGAGTTATGTGCAACGTGTGACGGTCGCCGAGGCCAAGGACCTGGGTCTCGATGGCGACAGCAGCCTTCCGCTTGACATGATCATCACCCTCAACAATAACGACCGATGAGAATCATCACAGGTATCTACAAAGGACGCCGGTTTGACATCCCCCGCTCATTCAAGGCCCGTCCGACGACAGATTTCGCCAAAGAGAACATTTTTAATGTGCTCAACGGATATATTGATCTGAAAGGGAAGAAAGCACTCGACCTCTTTGCCGGTACGGGCAGCATCTCCCTTGAATTTCTCTCAAGAGAATGCGACCTGGTGGTGAGTGTGGAATCCGACCGCGACCACTACGCTTTCATCCGGCAGTGCGTGGCTAAGTTGTCGACCGACAAGTCTGTGACCGTGAGAGCAGATGTATTCCGATTTATGAAGTCCTGCCACCAGCAATTTGACATTATTTTTGCCGACCCGCCCTACGCATTGGAGAAATTGCCCGAGATACCATCACTGATTTTCGAGCATCATCTGTTGGCCGACGGCGGCATCCTCGTTTTCGAGCACGGCAAAGGTCATGATTTCGCAGACGATCCTCATTTTATCGAGAAAAGGGTGTATGGGAGCGTGAATTTCAGTTTGTTTGGCCACCCTGCTGAGGAGGCAACCGATGCGTCCGCCAACGGTAGCGGTGACACAGGCGCCACCGAGTCAGAGTAAGGGCGACAACAACCGAATCACCGATTCCCAAAGACGTTTGGGGAATGGCCGATGCATGAATCGCTTCACATCAAGCAGTTCTGACTGACCGAGATCATTTTCCACCACTTGTTTGATCTTGGCAACAGTGGCCTCGTCGTAGAAAAAGATATTCGCCTCAAAATTATTCTCAAAGCTCCGGATATCAATATTTGCCGACCCGCAAGTGCAGATATTGTCATCACAGACCATCAGTTTAGAATGGTTGAAGCCCTTCATATAAAGAAAGATCTTCACGCCAGCCTCCAACATCTCGTCGAAATATGATCTGCTGGCCCATTCCACCAGTTTGCTGTCGGTGTGCCGCGGAACGATGATGCGCACGTCGACTCCTGCGAGCGCACAGGTGCGCAAGGCAAACATCACGGTCTCGGTGGGCAGGAAGTAAGGAGACTCTAAATAGACATATTTTTTTGCCTCAAGGAGCACACGCACATAACCTTGTTCCAGTTCGGGCCATTGTGAGATGGGGTCGCTCATGACCACTTGGGCCAAACTGCCTCCCGCCTTTCCTCCCACGGTGGGGAAATAATTGGGCGCATCAATGATGGTATCTGTGGTGAAATGCCAGTCTACGAGAAAAGCAGTCTGCAGACCATAGACAGCCTTTCCCCTCACCCTCACGTGGGTGTCGCGCCAAGGCTGCTTGCGTGACCCCTTCACATACCTGATGGCGATGTTCATGCCGCCTATAAAGCCCACGTTCCCGTCGATCACGCATATTTTGCGATGTAGGCGGTAGTTGATCTTTGAGGTAAAAGCCGGGAACAGCACAGGCATGAATGCCCTGACATCAACCCCATTGCGGCTCATGTTCTCGAAGAGCCGGTCTTTCACACGCCAGCACCCCACATCATCATAGATCACTTTCACCTTGACCCCCTGACGTGCCTTGTCGATAAGCGCATCTGCCACGAGTCTCCCCAAGGCGTCATCATCGAAGATATACGTCACCAGATGGATGTGGTCTTTGGCCGACTGGATAGCCGCCAGCAATGCGGGGAAGAAATCATATCCAGAGGTATACACATCAATCTCATTGTCGTTGTAAGGCAGTGCCACATTCTGTTTGGTAAACTGTGTGATCAGTTCCTTATAATTAGAAGGCAACTGCCGACTTCGCTGTTCCTCGAAGTGAGCCATAGAACGGCGAGTGACCATATCGAGGGTATGCAGGCTGATATACCTCTCTTTCCGCTGGTTGCGCCCGAAGAAAAAGAACAATCCCACTCCTACGTATGGAACCAGCAACATCACCAGCAGCCATGCCAACGTCTTCGCCGGTTGCCTGTTCTCCAGCATCAGAGCGACAGATGCCGGCAGGATGACGATGACGTAAGTCATCAGCAGGAAAGTGGTGGTCCAACTATAGAGCAGCATAAGGCAGACTAATGGTTCTCTTTCTCCAGTTTTTGAATATAAGCCAACTCATTGATGGCGAAATCCACATTCTCAGGATCGTTGAGCATTTTTCCCAACAAAGTCTTCGCCTCTTCCAGTTTTCCCTTGTCGACCATCACATACACTTTTCTTCTGTCGAGGAAGGAGAGGAAGGACTTGAGATGTTCGTTGGGCTCCTGTTCTGCGGCGGCAAGGTTGTTCTCTATGCTCTGTTTGATATCGGTGATGGTATACAGAGAACGGAAATTACCCGAGTTGACCATACTATTGAGCCATTCGATCGTGAATGATATGCGGTTGAGATGCGCCAACATGCCCAAATAGGCTTGGGCACGGATATACTGATGGAGTTCACAGTAGCAGAATCCGATCTCATAGATTACCTCATAGAAAGCCTCCCGCTGGTTCTCTGTCAAGGTATCGAAATCAGGCTGCAGAATGAGGTAAACATTCTCCAACAACAGCAATGCCTCATAATATCTGCCGGCGAGCATCTTTTTCCTACCATGATAGCACAAGAAAGCCAAATCACTGGTGGTGCAATTCGCCAGGAGTTTCTGCTCCTCGCTCAACTGGTCTTTCTGATTCATCTTCATCTTTTGCACCGCCTCTTTCCACATGTAATTACTCTCATTGATCTGCTGTTGCCGTGATGTACGGTCGTAGGCCATAAGCAGTGAACATGCCATGGGAGCATGCTCATTCATACGATAAGAGTGGTGCTGATTGACCGACAGGGGGACCAGGCAAACCGTCACCCGGAAATAGGCACTCTGTCCGTCGTCGCCCTCCGGGTTCAGTGTCAGGGTAATGATACGCTCCACCTCTGGCATGGAGGGCAATTCCGCATGCAAAGTGGCCACACTTACCTCTTTGTGGCCTGCAGCCATCCAATCATTGAGGTCATAGTCCATGATCGCCTGACTATCCTCGATCACTTTTCTGTCAGTCCCCATCACCTCAAGACGGTGAGCGACGATGTCGGTAAGCCCCATAGCCTTGTCGAGCAACTGAGAAAGAGTGAGATGGTGTACATCATTATATCGCAGTTCATTTCCCTGGAGTCGCATTTCCTGCTGACGGAGAAGGAATACCTCCCTTTTTCCAGCAGCCTCATCAGCCTCCAGATCTTGTTTTCCTTTGACCTGTTCCTCCATTTCCGACATCTTGTTTCCCAATGCATTCTGCCAACTGAACGAGGCCGCCATGGCATGCGCCAGCGCCATCTTGGCATTATCGGGATGCAATAACAATCCGGATAAGACATGCAGATCGACTTCATTTTTCTCCTCATTGATGCTGTAGACGATACGCTGGTTCTCTGAGTTGATATTACACGTATTGCAAGCCAATCTCACCATGTCGAGGTGGTCAAACGATGTGGAAAGGCAGAACAAGTAAGACAGTCTGACATAAGGGGATTTTTTGCTTACTTGCAGCCGGAAATGACCATTCTGATAATCATACTGGGCCACTCTGGCATCGTTTTCATCCAACCATGCCACATCACAGTTCAACTGTCGCAGGGCCTCATGGACCACCTGCTCCAGTTCTTGTGCGTTTTCAGGAATACCCTGATGGTTTTTTCCACCCCCCAACATCTTCCGGATATTCTGTCCTCCGACGAGAAAGAACAGGAATCCGAAAACCGCAACAATCAACAATATTTCAACGATACTCATTTTTTCCTATTTTCTATTTCCCTTCATCCTACATGACAATACTCTTACCGAGTCGTTTGGCGATCTCGCTCCTCATATTCATGAGTTGCAGCATTTCACTCATCATCTCCTGACGCTGTTCGCCTTCTGTCATTCCAGCCACTTGCCGCCGGACCTCATCAATCCGCCGTTGGAGAATCAACATCCGGAAATCGAGCAGCAGGTGGCTGACCTGGTTGCGCAAGTCTTCCTCCTCCACCTTCATCTGCATATGCTCACTCAACTGATAAGTATCCTCACCCAACTGAACTGCCAGTGTGCTGATTTCCGGGTCGGTATGCCTCAGCAGTTCATCTCTCACCATCTGGTGACCTTCCTGTACCAGAGCGACAGCCTCCTCGAGCACTCTTTGATAAAGCGGATGAGCCAATTGAAGTCCGTCCTCTGTAAGACTGTAATAGATGCTCTCGGCCACGGATAGATTATAGACGGTCCCGTCCTCTGCCTCCAATCCACTGAAAGCCACTTCCCCTCCATGCCTCACGACCATTTGAATGATCATGCGCTCCACCTTGGCCGTTCTCATGTCGGTGGACAATGGTCCTAAAGGCTGTCTGGCCGGTACCTGCTCCTCCTTTTTCAATGACTCCCGCTCGTCGGCACGCACCTTCTCTTCCCTATCACGACGGATAAACTTGTTCATCTCGTTGATAAGCGTCTGTTCAGCGATGCCGATACGCGACGCACATTCCTTGACATAGGTAGCCCTTACAATCTGATCCTGGATGACCGAGATGCTCTTCACGATGCTTTGGATGGCCTCAGAGCGCTTGATGGGGTCGCTGACGCCCTTGAGCAGCACGTTGGTCTTAAACTCCATGAAGTCTGTCTGATGGGTACTGATATAAGTTCTGAAATCCTCTGCAGTATGTTTCCTTGCGAAACTGTCAGGGTCGTCACCGTCAGGCAGGAGCAGCACTTTGATGTTCATTCCCTCAGCCAGCATCATGTCAGTCCCCCGCATGGCGGCATGGATACCCGCCTCATCACCATCGTAGAGCAACACCACATTCTGAGTAAAGCGTCGCAGGAGTTTGATCTGAAAGACACTGAGGGCAGTTCCCGAATTAGCCACCACATTCTCGATGCCACACTGGTGCATTGATATGACATCGGTGTATCCCTCCACCATGAAAACGCAATCCTCTTTGGAAATAGCCTTTTTGGCTTGGAAGATACCATACAACTCATGGTCTTTGTGATAGACCACCGAGTCGGGAGAGTTGACATATTTCTGCGCCACACCCTTCGTCCGAGAGTCGAGCACCCTGCCTCCGAAAGCCGTCACCTTACCACTCACCCCAATCCAGGGGAAGATGATACGGCCGGCAAAACGGTCATACAGGCTGCCATCATCGCGCTGTACGGAGAGTCCGCTCTTGATGAGGTATTCATCCTTAAAACCCTTTTTCCGTGCCTCGGCAGTCATGGTGTCTCTCCGCGGGTGAGCAAAGCCCAACTTGAATTTGGCAATGATGTCGTCGCGGAAACCACGAGAACGGAAATACGCCATTCCGATGGTCTGTCCGTCAGGGTCATCGCGGAGCAATGTGTTGAAATAATCAGCAGCCCACTCATTCACGATGAGGATGCTCTCGCGCTCACTTTCCTGTTGTTTTTCCTCAGCAGTCAGTTCACGCTCCTTGATTTCAATATGGTATTTCCTCGCCAGCCATTTGAGCGCCTCGACATAGGTCATCTGCTCATGCTCCATGATGAAATTGACCACATTGCCCGCTTTTCCACAAGAGAAACATTTGTAGATGCCTCTTGCAGGAGAAACAGAGAAAGAGGGAGTGCGGTCATCATGGAAGGGACAAAGTCCTTTGAAGTTGGCCCCACTCTTGCGAAGAGAGACAAACTCGGAGACAACATCCACGATGTTGGCTGCGTCCATGATGCGGTCTATGGTAGGTCGGTCTATCATTTGTTCATTACAAAAGTACGATAATATTTTCGAAAGCCAAAAGAAAGGAGCATTTAAGATTTGTTAAAGTAGCAAAGCATGAAGCATACCAGCTACCGTCTCTATCCTGTCGTGTTGCACAAAACATGCCAAATGTGCACATTAAGAGAAATAATGTGCACTTTTACACTCATTTTCTTTGCCACCCCATAAAAAATGAGTAATTTTGCGCCCTGAATATATCAAGAATATATCTTTTAGTAAATTTTTATGAGTTTGAAAATTGTTGTACTTGCCAAGCAAGTACCCGACACACGGAATGTGGGCAAGGATGCCATGACTGCCGAAGGCACCGTCAATCGCGCCGCACTGCCCGCCATCTTCAACCCCGAAGACTTAAACGCACTCGAACAAGCACTCCGACTCAAGGAACAGCACCCAGGCACCACTGTGGGGCTGCTCACGATGGGTCCTCCACGCGCCGGTGAAATTATCCGCCAAGGTCTTTACCGTGGCGCTGACACCGGTTGGTTGCTCACAGACAGACTTTTTGCAGGAGCCGACACGCTGGCCACCTCGTATGCCCTTGCCACTGCCATCAAGAAGATTGGTGATGTGGACATTGTCATCGGAGGCCGCCAAGCCATTGACGGAGACACCGCCCAGGTAGGCCCACAGGTTGCCGAGAAACTTGGTCTCAACCAGGTGACTTACGCAGAAGAGATTCTCAGTGTGGCCGACGGTAAGGCCACCATCCGCCGTCATATCGACGGAGGTGTTGAGACTGTGGTGGCTCCACTGCCCGTGGTCATCACCGTGAACGGCAGCGCAGCGCCCTGCCGTCCCTGCAACGCCAAATTGGTGATGAAGTACAAATACGCCACTTGCCCCATGGAACGCCCTGCCGACCTCGACAGCCGCATGGCCAAACTGTATGATGAGCGTGATTACCTGACCCTCAACCAATGGTCAGTAGCCGATGTTGACGGTGATCCTCAGCAATGCGGTCTTGCCGGAAGCCCCACCAAAGTGAAGGCTGTGAAGAATATCGCTTTCCAGGCGAAAGAGAGCAAGACCCTCACCAGCAGCGATGCTGATGTGGAAAGTCTGATACAAGAATTGTTGAACGAGAAAATTATTGGATAATGGAGGCCGTATTCGTATATTGCGAGATAGAGGGAACGCTCGTACAGGAAGTTTCCCAAGAATTGCTCACCAAAGGCCGCAAACTGGCCAACGAACTGGGTGTGGAACTCTGTGCCGTAGTCATCGGAACAGGTATCAAAGGCCAGGTAGAAGAACAGATACTGCCCTACGGCGTCGACAAGCTCTTTGTTTTTGACGCAGAAGGTCTGTTCCCCTACACCTCTGCCCCCCACACCGACATCATGGTCAACCTCTTCAAGGAAGAGAAGCCCCAGATCTGTCTGATGGGTGCCACCGTCATCGGCCGCGATCTTGGTCCCCGCGTATCATCATCGCTCACCAGCGGTCTGACCGCTGACTGCACCGAACTTGAGATTGGCGACTTTGAAGACAAGAAAAACGACAAGGTATACAAGAATTTGCTCTATCAGATCCGTCCCGCCTTCGGAGGCAACATCGTGGCTACCATCGTGAATCCTGAGCATCGTCCTCAGATGGCCACCGTGCGCTCAGGTGTGATGCAGAAAGCGCTTTATGAAGGCTCCTACCGCAAGGAAGTGGTTTATCCCGAAGTGTCAAAGTATGTATCTGCCGAGGCATTCGTGGTGAAAGTGCTCGATCACCATGTGGAAGCTGCCAAACACAACCTCAAGGGTGCTCAGATTGTGGTGGCCGGAGGCTATGGCATGGGCTCGAAAGAAGGATTCGACCTGCTGTTTGACCTGGCCAAGGTGCTCCACGCTGAGGTAGGTGCCTCGCGTGCCGCCGTGGATGCAGGGTTCTGCGACCATGACCGGCAGATTGGTCAGACGGGTGTCACCGTGCATCCCAAGGTCTATATCGCCTGTGGCATCTCCGGACAGATCCAGCATATTGCCGGCATGCAGGATGCAGGCATCATCATCTCTGTGAACAGTGACCCCGACGCTCCCATCAACAAGATTGCCGACTACGTGATTGTCGGAACGGTGGAGGAAGTCGTGCCGAAGTTGATTAAATACTACAAGCAGAACTCGAAATAAATGAAAAAAGAAGTCGTATATCTGATTCTCTATGCTGCATGCGTTGTTGTATTGATGTATTTCTCGCTGAAAGCAGGCCACCCATTGTGGCGCAGGATATTGGATGAGGTATTTGCAATCTTCTTTGCAATACGTTTTTACGATACCTTCAAAGACTTCGTCAATAAAAAATAAGAATCATGGCAAACTATTATAGTGACCACCCAGAAATCGCGTTCCATCTCGACCATCCACTGATGAAGCGCATCGTTGACCTGAAAGAGCGCGGCTATGCCGACG
>JAEEGI010003188.1_pt1 | contig 39238 bp, 45 predicted proteins | sample 8958751 | NCBI WGS metagenome assembly JAEEGI01 (sample SAMN16246545, study PRJNA631951) | gut metagenome | biome: gut microbiome; feature: rumen; material: KS-attached | host: Bos | place: Iran: Karaj | collected 2018-10 | reverse complement strand
ACGACGTCATCCTCACGAACCAGTTGGTTTACCAGCAGTCCGCCGCAAACGCCTGTGATAAGCGCTGCTGTAGGACGGATAATCGCAAAGCCCAGTCCCATCAGCGAGAAGGTAGCCAGAATGGAGTCGATGCCCGTCTGTGGTGTGGCAATGAGAAACGAGGCGATAGCTCCCTTCGACGCCTTCTCGTTTCTGAGTCCGATGGCTGTTGGGATGACGCCACACGAACACAGCGGCAGGGGTACACCCAACAGCGCCGCCCATAGCACAGAAAACTTATTGTTACGCGAAAGATAGTTGGCATAAAACCTTTGCGGTACGAACACGTGCAGCACCCCTGCGATGAAGAATCCCAGCAACAGGTAGGGAGCCATCTCGCAGACCACGTTCAAGAGCGATGTGAGAAAACCCTGTAAATCCATAACCATGCTGCAAAGGTACGAAAAATATTTCGTCGCTCGGCCTAAAAGGACGCTTTTTTTGAAAGAACCCAGTTGCAAAGAAGCATAATTATTTCTTTACTCCAATGATCGTGGCATACGTAGGTTTCTTACGGTGGACTTCCGTCTGGGTAAAACCTGCTTCGTCGAGCAGCTTTTTCAGATCCTCCGGCGAATAGGCTGTCATGCCCTCCACTACATTTGTCCACTTGGAATCGCTGTCTACAACCTCTACCAAGATGGCGAACTTACTACCCTGCTTCAGTACACGGCGTACCTCCTGCAGACAATTAGGTAGGTTGGGCCAGAAATAAACGGTCTCTACAGCCGTTACGAGGTTGAACTTCCCATCCTCGTAAGGTAGTTTCTCGGCTGACCCCAGAGTGACAAATACCTGTTTGTCGAGCACCTCTGCATTCACCTTTTTGGCCTTCGCCACACTCTCTTCAGAGATATCGATGCCATAGACCGTTGCTCCCCTACTCCGTTTCAGCAGTCGCTGCAAGGTCGCTCCGCCGCCGCATCCGATGTCAAGCATCGTCCAGCCGTCCTGAATATTGACGAGTTTCAGTCCCCAGTTCGTCAGTGGCGCATGACAGAGGTTCATAAACTTCAGCATGGCACGTCCCATCCGTCCTTGCGGACAGGCACAGTTTGTGAATAGTTTCTTTATTAGTTCCATAATCTTTTTTCTTTTATAAAAAGGTGGCAGATCGTCACCGACCAACCACCTCACTAAACAAATACTCTTTATGAATTTTATACCTGTGACTATAAGCTGGAAGAGATGGCGGCAATCCAGGCCTCGATGCGGGTGTCGGTCTTGTCATCCTCATTGATGTCGTCGAGGGGCAGACCGATGAATTTGCCGTCAATCACAGCCTCAGAGTCGTCGAAGGTGTAACCGTCGGTTTCAACAGCACCGATGAACTTGGCACCGCTATTCTTAATACCGTTGTACAGTTCGCCTATGCCGCCTACGAAGGTGTCGCTATACGATGAGCAGTCGCCGCAGCCGAAAATGGCGATAGTCTTACCACTGAGATCGGCACCTTGGAGTGTCTTCAGTCCATCGTACCAGTCATCCTGCAATTCTCCTGCGCCCCACGTCGAGGTGCCGAGAATCAGATTCTGGTTGGCTGCCACGATGTCGGCTGTCAAGTCCTGTACGTTCAGGGCCTCGCAGCCCAGTTTCGAGGCGATCTTCTCAGCGATGGCCTCGCAAGTTCCTGTCGAGGAACCATAAATTACAATTGTTGCGTTCATTTCTCTTATTATATTATTATGGAAAGAAATTACAAGAAATTAACCAGAAATTTCTGAATAATTAATGATCATTTCTTTCAGGTTAAACATTCAATTCCTGTTGTTACATTTGCCGTCGCATTTGCCCTGTCGGGTGAGGACAGGCTGCGCCTCGGCAAAGCTCAAGCAAACTTGGCTCTGCTCTCGTCTTGCACTGTCCTTACGTTTGCAATACCTTTCGCACTGAGCGCAGATGTCGTAGCCGAGCATAGCTCCAAGGATAAAATCCTCTTCGGGCGTGAGTTGATGGAGAGGACGAGTGACAAAAAGACGGATAGCCTCCAGACACTCGCGCCGTCCGAAGTACACGTTCAGGTTCTGCTGTCCGGCTGGCTGCAGCAGGTATGGAATGCCCTGACTCTCCAGTCGTTTTATGGTTTGCTCACTATATTTCTTATTACAGGTAAACAGCACCATGTGGCGCACACCTTTGTGCAGTTCGTAGATGTGGTTCATCAGAACCTTAAGCGTTGCTTGAGCCTGCTCTCGCTTACTCGCAGCCTTGAGCTCCACGGGAGTTGTTGTCGTTCTCATTTTTTGTTGTATTTTAACTGGGTGCAAAGGTACGGCAAATAAATAAGGTACGCAATACCTAAAAACGAGTGTTTTAAGCATTGCGCACCTGCAAAGTCCTGCAAAAGCAGGTTAATCAGAAGTAGGTATTCTACATGCTCTCCTTCAGTATCTCCGTGATATCCTCTTTTGTCAGGTTCAGATAGCCTGCGGGATAGACGACGGTGGTCTCGGTGATGCCTGGAATCATATCGGCGGTGGCGCCGAGTTCGCTGATGGTGAGGGGCAGACCAATCTCCAGCATCCAGTCCTTCAGAGCTTGCAAGCCAGCCTCAGCCAGTTCGCGTTCTGTCTTGCCCTCCGTCGAGATGTCCCATACGTTATGCGCAAAACGGGCAAACTTAGGTAGACCGTTTTCCATCGCCCTGCGATAATAAGCCATCGAAACTGAAGCCAGCGCGTAGCCGTGAGGGGCATGCGTCCAGGCTCCTACGCTATGGCCTATCATGTGTACCATCCAATCCTCTTTCTTGCCCTGTCCGATGAGCGTGTTCAGTGCCCAAGTGGCTGTCCACATGATATTGGAGCGAGCCTCGTAGTCCTGCGGATTCTTTACGGCGATACGAGCGGAATGGATGACAGAACGCATCAAGCCCTCGGCGAGATAGTCGCTCGTGTTGTCGTCGAAATCAGAGAAATACTGTTCCATGATGTGGTTCATGATATCGTAGATGCCTGCCTTCATCTGATTCTCAGGAACGGTCATTGTGAACTTCGGATTCAGGATGGAGAACTTCGGCATCAGACGGCTGTCAAATACATGGCCCACCTTGAACGTGTGCTCAGCATCAGTAATCACCGTGCCGGCATTCATCTCCGAGCCCGTTCCAGCCATCGTCAGGATGCAAGCAACGGGCAACAGACGTTGGTCAGCATCGGGCTGTTCCTGCTTCAGCCAGAACTTATCCCAATAGTCGCCTTCGTAATATACCGAGGCTGCTACGGCCTTCGAGTAGTCACACACGCTGCCACCGCCCAGGGCCAAAATCAAGTCCACCTCGTTCTCACGGGCTATCTTCACACCCTCGTTCAATTTCTCCAGCGTGGGGTTGGTCATCACGCCTGGATTCTCCACGATGGTCTTGCCGGCATCCTTCAGGATGGCAATCACCTGATCATAGATACCGTTGCGCTTCACGCTGCCGCTGCCGTAGTTCAGCAGCACCACTGGTCCGTAATTTTTCAGCTCGTCCTTGAGGAAATTCAAAGACTCATCACCAAAATACAGTTTGGTGGGATTGTAGTAAGAAAAGTTTCCTAACATGGTCGTATTATTATTTGTAAATTTGTGTATTATAGATTCTTCACCCAATCCTCCAAATCTTTCTTAGAGGCACGATTCAGAAGCTTGCCTTCTTTCCAGTTGACATCAGGATAAGCGGCTTTCAAGTCTTCGCATGCTTTCTTAATGCTGCTGCCGCCAGATGTGGCGAAGGGAATCATAGTCTTGCCTTTGAAGTCGTATGCCTCCATGAAGGTGTTGATGATAGTGGGGCAGGTGTACCACCAGATGGGAAAGCCGACATAGATGACATCATAGTCCTGCATGTTCGTGAGTTTGTCCGTGATAGCAGGACGAGATGACTTATCCTGCATCTCCACGCTGCTGCGACTCTGCTTATCTCGCCAGTCGAGGTCAGCATCCGTATAGGGCTGTGCTGGCTTGATTTCGTGTAGCGTTCCGCCCGTCACTTCTGCCAACTGCTGGGCCACGCCCTTTGTCACACCCGATGCCGAGAAATAGGCTACTAATACTTTTTCCATTTCTTTACTCTCCTTTGCTTTGTTTCCTTGTGAGCAGGCACTCAGGCTCATAGTCAGTACGAGTGCCAGCAAAATCAATAAAATCTTCTTCATATTATTCATTTTTGGTTATTGTGTTTAGTGGACGATAGCCGTGCTCTGCCATGAGGGCATCCCAGTTCCTCGGCAACTCAATCTTTACCGTCGAATAGCCGCCACCAGGCATAGTCTGTAGCTTGTTGCGGGCAGCATCGCCAGTGATGAGGAACTGGGTCATACCTTGACGCATAGTGGGGATGGTCTCAATGGTAGCATCAGGAGTGTCGTACCATTCGGACGTGGCGGTCTGGGCAGCTCCCTCAGTGCGGCGCAGGTGGCCAGTGTATTGGCGCAGGTTGTGCTCGCCGCCGTCCTTGGCACCGCCAGGGTTGGCGTAGTAGTTGGCAAAGGCGCGCGCCTTCAGCGGTCGGCGCGAGGCGTCGATAAGGTAGTCCTCCAGCTCTTCTGGTGTAGGATAGGCCTGAGCGAGTATGGCTGCTACAGGCTCCGTCATGAGGATGGTGCGGAACGTGTATTGGCGACCACTGCCCAGGGCGAACTGACAACGCTCGCTGATGTCCCATGCCAAAAGTTGGGCGATGCGCTGCGGGTCGGTAGTAGAGGGTGCCATATTGTTGCCCCAAAGCAAAGTGGAGGCAGCGGTGATGGTATTGTCAGTTGCCTGATAGCCAGCGCGCACATGGTAAGGCTGCCACCTGATACGTTGGCAGGCGGCCTCGTCCTCGACCATGCACCACGACATAGGATAGCCAAAGGTACCCATGCGGTCTTGTTTGACGTAGTAGCCGCAGAGGTTCATCAGCGCGAGGTTCATGAAGCGGCCGATGGCCATATTGGCCGACTCGTTGATCTGACCCTGTCCGCAGTCAATGCCCAGCTGTCGCGCCACAGGTCCGTTAAGCCAGCAGAACGGAATCCAGGCATGGGTCGAGGCCAGTGTGCGGCGAAAGTCAGGACCGCCCAAGGCTTTCGTCAGGGCGATGAGAATGGGCATCAGTTCGGGCTTGCAACCTGCCATCACACCGTTCACGGCTACATGCCACGCCGTTGTGTTGCGGTGGGCAATGGGTAGCACGGCCACAGTTTCGTCCCATCGGTAATCAGTGAAGCGCATCATCTCGCTGACGCGCTCGAACGTAGGCGGCACGATAGGTAGTCCATCAGTCCACTGCATGTCGGCAAAGTAATTGTTCACCTCGTCCAGCGTACCGAAGAATACATCATCGCGCAGGTCGCCACGGGCAGACTTTAGCGCTGCAGCCGTCTCTTCGGCAGTAATCTGACGTGTCAGGGCATCGACAATCTGCGGCCACAGCACTTCACGCGTGTTTTTTATGAGCACGTCCTCGCTGTCCAAGGCGAAAGCACCAGGATATTCAGCCACGCGCATCACGGGCACACCGTTGTTTAGCGCCGTATAACGGGCTTGCGTCGTGAAGCCCGGCGCACAGATGATAACTGACGGGATGCCGATGTACTCTGCCGCCAGACACGAGCCCATCTCCTTCGGTGTACAGAGTCCGCAGCCGCCATTGCCAGCAATGACAGCATCCACCTTCAGTTCGCGCAGCCGTAGCTGAAAATCATCCTTCGCCCGCCGCGTGATACCAGGGGCTGGGTAAGGTCCTGCCGTGCCCACCTCGTCAAGCAGTAGCACCCGCGACGTGGGATAATGCTTTGTTATCAAACGCTTGATTTCAGGATGCGTCACGCGACTCATGAAACTCACGCCCACCACGGCAATCGTCTTGCCGTTGAGCGTCTGCAGGCGCGGTGCCTGGCTGATAGGATCCACCGTTCCGCGACCAACGGGCGACACCACCGCATAGCCAGCCTCACCCTTTTGTACTGCCGATGTCACTCCCTCACCCACCTCACACGTCTCGTCACAGACCATCCGCTCCTGTCCGAACACATATCCGGCGAAGAGGAGAAAAGAAAAAAATAGAATAATCCGCTGTTTCATCTTGTAGCTTGTTTACTATTATGACGCGGCAAAGGCATAAAAGTTTAAATCCCAAAACAGTGTTGAGATTCTGCTTTGGGATTTATAATTGCTTGTGACTTCTCTTTAGAGCTTCGCTATGAGGTCGATAATCTTCTGCTTGGTTTCCTCCGTCTTCTGCTCATCAATCTTGGCAGAGACAAAGCCCATGTTCTCGACCTTCCAATAGTTGCAGATGTCGCGGAACTCAGCAGTGGCTCCGTCATAGACACCAGGAGAATATGATGACATCAGCAAAGCCATCTTCTTCACATTGGTGGGTTTGTTGACGCAGTACATACGCTGGATGGGAGCCTGAATCTGGGCACAGAGCGTAAAGTAGTAGATGGGCGCAGCCAGTACCAGCACCTCTGCCTCGTTCATCAGTGGATAGAGTTCCTGCATATCGTCCTTCTGGATGCAGGCACCATTACCTTTAGTATGACAGTACTCACAAGCCAGACAGCCTGCAATCTTCTTGCGCGACACATTCACTAGCGTCACCTCATGACCTGCTGCCTCGGCAGCCTTCTTGTACTCTTCCGCCATCCAAGCGGTGTTACCATTGGCTCTCGGAGAGCCTTGCAAAATCAGAACTTTCATAATCGTATTGTGTTTAGTTAATATAATCTTGTCGCTTACTCTGACTTTTTACCGTACTCGTTGAAAAAAAAACCTTTTTCATAATTTTCTTGTCTTGATTCTTAAACTATGTTGCAAATATACTCGTTTTCACTGAATTATGACTACCTTTGCCCCAAGTTTTAAGAAATAATAGGATATGAAAGAAGAACAGTATAAATTATTGGTCAGCCAGATTGCTTCGCTCATTGATGGTGAGAAAGACATGATAGCCGTTATGAGCAATGTGGTTGCGGCCATTCATCAGACAATGGGATTCTGGTGGACGGGATTCTATCGGGTGGTAGATAACGAGTTGGTGCTTGGCCCATTCCAAGGTCCTGTGGCATGCATGCATATACCATACGGAAAGGGCGTGTGTGGTACGGCTTGGCAGCGTAGTGAAACAGTCATTGTGCCAGACGTTGAACAGTTTCCTGGCCATATAGCTTGTAGCAGCGAGTCAAAGTCTGAAATTGTAGTGCCTGTGTTTGGCAGCGACGGCAAGGTGATCGCGGTACTTGATATTGACAGCGAACACCTGGCGACATTCGATGACATAGACCGCAAGTATCTGGAGGACATCTGTAAACTGATTAAAGATGGTGTCTGAGTCGTTATCGTGAAGGCCGCACCTGGCACTACACCATCCAAAAAACCACTCCTACAGAATAAAAATAGGTACGCAGCGAACGCTGCCGATAAAATCACCGCCCGCTGCCGATATTAGCAGCGGGCGCTGCCGATTATTTCCCCGCCCGCTGCGAAGTAGCGTGGTACGTCCTTTCTCCCTGTCTCCTTGGCACTTCCACCCTGTTTGCTACGTCCTCTCTCCCTGTTTGCTACGTCTAAACGATCGAGAAAGTACGTCCATCCATCATTTTATAGCCTTTTCCCATCACGATTATTACTTTTTCTGTATTTTCCGCATCGTATTTCAAACCTGTTGGTTGAATTTTTAAAAAAAAGATGTAACTTTGCATGCAAAAAGGAACACTTGACTCTATAATGAATTGCATCGTCCTTTCCATATTCCTGCTGAGCATCGGCGCGAGTTTCATCCAGCGCACCACGGGCTTCGGATTCGGCATCTTCATCATGACGATGCTGCCGTTCCTTTTGCCAAGCTATGGCGAGGCCACGACACTCTCAGGCCTGCTGGCTATCACAACTTCTGCAGCTATCGTCTGGCGGTTGCGTAGCTACGTCACTTGGCAACGACTTTGGCCGATTCTGCTGACGTTCATTATCGTCTCGACCGTTGCTATCTTTGCCCTGACGTGCATCGAAGATCATATTCTGCGGCGAATCCTTGGCGTGGCGCTTATCCTAATTAGCATCTATTTCATGCTGTTTAGCCAAAAGATTAAGTTGCCAACCACAAAGAAAGTACAGGTAGGCGCAGGAACGTTGAGCGGACTGATGGGCGGTTTCTTCGGCATGCAAGGCCCGCCTGCCGTGCTTTACTTCATCCAGAGTGAGCCGACAAAGGAACACTACATGGCGATGGCTCAAACCTATTTCCTGATTGGCAATCTGATGATGACGGGCGTGAGAGCCTACAACGGTTTCTTTACTACGGCTGTCGCCGTTGACTATCTCTATGGCCTCGGCGGTGTCATTATCGGCACTCTATTGGGTGCTTACGTCTTCAAGCGCATTCCCAACCACATCTTCCGTTACATTGTCTATGCTTATATCTGCATCAGCGGAATCATCATTCTGATAACAAATTAGATCCAATCCCGGGGACAGAAATACGTACCTTTGAGCTATGCTCGAAGATACTCACGTTCTCTGACCTAAAGGTGCAGAAGTGTGGCGTTGCAATCGAAAAAACCAAAATTATTTGGCTTTTTGCTCACTTATTCGTACCTTTGAGCTTCGCTCGAAGATACTTTCGTTCGGAAATGAAAAGAAAAACGCGCTTTTCTTTTGCATTTCTCTCACTTATTCGTACCTTTGTGGCAAATTATAGCAAACGATAGAAACGATTGAGTTTTTAATGGATTCTAAATGACGCAACAAGGGAAGAGAGCAATAGTCATAGGAGCATCGTCTGGCATTGGACTGGAGGTTGCAAAACTTCTGATAGAACAAGGTTGGACGGTAGGTGTTGCTGCACGACGTGTGGAACTACTGCAAGGCATTGGTGCCACTGCCGCTGAACGAATAGATGTAACAAGTAATGAGGCAACCGAAGCATTACAGCGGCTTATCGAAAAGACCGGAGGCATGGACTTGTTTTTCTATGCTTCAGGCATTGGCAAGCAAAACAGGGAATTGAAAGAGAACATAGAACTGGCTACGATGCAGACCAACGGCGTGGGCTTTACGAAAATGATAGGCGAGGCATACAGATACTTCGCCGGTCATGGAGGTGGACACATAGCGGCCATCACATCCATTGCTGGGACAAAGGGACTTGGCCCTGCACCATCTTATTCTGCCACGAAAGCCCTGCAGAACGTCTACCTGCAAGCGCTCGAACAGCAAGCTCTGAGCCGTGGGCTGAACATTCACTTTACGGACATACGCCCAGGCTTTGTCGATACGGCTCTACTCAGTGGCGACTTGACTTTCGGTCGAGACTGCTCACACTCGGCCATTCAAACAGAGCTTGATGGCTCTCGCTCAACCGCAGCCTTTCATTACCCTATGATGTTAAAGCCTGGGGAAGTGGCAAAAGAGATAGTTTATGCCATCAACCACAAGAAGCACATCCGTATTATCGATTGGAAATATCGTGTGCTGACAGCCTTTTGGCGCAGAATTCCACGATGGCTATGGCGCAGATTCAAATTATAGACCATTATGGGAATTAATGAAATACTGGACATGGAATAAACAATGATAGAGATTCGGGAAGCAAACAAAAACGACAGCGTATGAAACAAATACAGTATAAAACACAGGGAACTTGCTCGCAGCTGATTGAAGTGACGGCTGACGAGAATGACATCATCCAGGACGTGTATTTCGAAGGCGGATGCAGTGGAAACCTTCAGGGAATCTGCCAACTTGTGAGGGGACAACGGATTGACGATGTCATCCACAAGCTCAACGGCATCCGCTGCGGTCTCAAGCGAACATCCTGCCCCGACCAGCTTTGCCGCGCACTGGAACAACTGAAACTGATGATAGACCACCACTAACACGGCTGCCATACCGTGCAGTCCATCAAGGATCTCTAAGTTGAATTCCTCCTCACTCGGTAAATCCTTAGAAGGAAAGTTCCTTCGCAGAGTTGGCAACAGGGAAAGAAAATGACCCAAGCATCTTTTCAGCCAATGGCACATACCAGTCACGGACTTCCTCGGCTGTTGGCGTGTGAGCACCAGGGAAGTGGTAGGTCGTGTCGTAGTGCTCCAAGAAGAGCGGTTCAAAATGCGCCAACGTGTCCTGCTCACCGAACAACCCCCAAATACGGTCTTTGTAGTCGTGATTGCAATTGTCAAACTGGATAGCCTCCATCTCGGCAAACTCCTCAATCAAGGCTTCGTCAATGACAAAGTTCTGCTTGCCGTCCTTTCGTAGCGACTTGTACTGATGCTCACCGATACGCTGTTTCAGGAACTCTGTCATCTTGAAGTGCGGATTGCCCAGCAAGGCAGGAATGCCCGCGACGGGAGCCACCATCTGAGCATAGAACGCCCCGCAGCTGTTGCCAATTAGGAGGTCAGGCTGTTCACGGTCTATCAATTCGCGGATGAATCTGACAGCTTCCTTCGGATGCATCGGCAAGTCGGGCGTTATCACCTCCGCACGACCTGCGAAAGCCTCGCGCAAAGCCATCGCCGGTACGCACTGGCCACTGGCATAGAATCCGTGTAGGAACAAGATCTTCTTCATAAAACATATTGAAACATCCGCAAAATTAGCTATTTTCATCTTTTTTCTCGTACTTTTGCACCAATTATTTAGGATAGTTTAGGATTTACACCCGAAAACATAAAAATGCAATAGTGTGAAAAGGCAAGTGAACGATGCGGTTTCTTATCCCATTACCACATCAAGCACCATCATCAGGACAAAGCCAATGGCAAAACCAATGGTACTGAGATTAGAGTGCTGACCGCTGGAGGCTTCTGGGATGAGTTCTTCAACAACGACGTAGAACATGGCTCCGGCGGCAAAGGCGAGCATGTAAGGGAGGACGGGCATCAGTAGCGAGGCGAGCAGTAGGACTGCGATTGCCCCTACGGGTTCTACGGCTCCGCTCAATAAACCGATGAGAAACGAACGCCAACGACTGTTTCCTGCGGCTCGCATCGGCATGGAGATGATGGCTCCTTCTGGGACATTCTGAATGGCGATACCCACCGCGACTGCCAGCGCACTGGCGAGGGAAATATTCGACGCCCCGCTGTCAGCTCCTGCAAACACCACGCCGACAGCCATACCTTCAGGCAGGTTGTGGATGGTGACAGCAAGGGCCAGCATTGCGGTCTTCGACAGATGCGAGCGCATACCTTCGGGCTTATCCGTGCCGATATGCAAGTGGGGTGTCAATTCATCAATGAGCAACAGGAATCCCATACCTAATAGGAATCCTACGGCGGCAGGGAACACAGACCATGCGTTAGTCTCATTATCAATTATCAATTGTCCATTATCCATTGAGGACATCTCCATCGCTGGAATCAGCAGCGACCACACCGATGCGGCCACCATCACGCCCGATGCAAAGCCCAAAAGTGCCTTTTGAAGTTGAGCCGACATTTCGTCCCGCATGAAAAACACAAAGGCTGAGCCGAGCATCGTGCCCAGCAGCGGAATCAGCAGTCCTATAATCAATGTTGTCGTCATCGGTTGCAATGTTGCGATTTAGCGAGTGCAAAGAGCTTGCTCGATTTGCCGAGCGTGAGAACTCGAGCTCTGCTCGCTTGCCTAAGCAAGAACTTCGCGCATTCAGTGCGCAAAGTTACAACTTTTCTTTGAATTTTGCAATACTCAAATCAGAAAATATGCAAAAGGAGAGTCGAAGTCACCATTGTCGCTTTCTTGATAAAGTCTCTTCTGTCCATAAGTATATCGTCATTCGCTTTTTTATGTTGTTATTGAAAATCGATGGCTGCCAAGACCAGGAACATATAGTGGGAAGAACCGCCGCCGAGGACGTATTCGATCTGCTGCCAGAGGAAGGGGAATTCCAGAAGTTCAGGGAAGTCCGGGCGGATGAGGGCGGTGCCGCTGACCACACCGCCGGGAATGTAGCTCCAGTCGGCACGGTTCAGTCCGTAGGCAACAGTAGCGCTACGGGCTCCCACGCCTGAGGCAAACGAGGCGGTGTTGCTGCCGGGATGACAGCCAAGTACGAAGTTCAAAGCATTATAAACCGTCTCCTTGGGGAAGATGTCGGGATAGGCATCGGTCAGGAAGTAGTACTCAAAACCGAAGCGCTGGATGTCCCATCCTGCACCCCAGATGCTAGGGCGGTAGGGCACACCGTATGGGGTCTCAGCGGCCTGATGGTCGAGCTGGGCCTTGTAGTCGGCGAGGGCGGTGCGGAATGCGGCAGCGAAAGCGCGGTAGGCCTTACTGTCGCGGCTGCTGATGCCCTTGGACTGGCTCTTCGCCTCAAGCTGTTTGGCAATACGGGCGGTGAACCAGCCTGTGCGGGCAATGTTCTTGACGATGGCATCCTGCCGGGTAAGTATAAAGTCAAGGTAATCGACCTCACCCGTGGTCAGATACAGTTCGACAGCAGCCTGAAGCTTCATGCCCGCCATGCGGTCGTTCACTTGAGTCTGTTGATAGAGTTCGGCGGCGATGTCAAGACACTCCCGAGCCAACGCATCGTTGAAGCCACGCAGGGCGCGGGCGGCTCCGGCCAGCTGGGCAGCCGTGGAGAGGGCACGCATAGGATTATCCTCCGTAAAAATCCAACGGTCATCGTCATTCCCCGTCACACCGTCAGTCATCGCTGCGGCATCGCCCAGCATGGCGTACTGGCGGAGCGTGCTGCAGATGATGCCGCGATAGAGCCTGCCTAGGGCCTGATAACTGCGGACGACGGTGAGCGCACCGTTCTCCACCTGCTGCAGGATGTCGTTCTTGCCGTCGGGCTCGTGGATTTCCACGCGGTGGCGGGCTTGGTCGATGGCGGTCACATCGATGTCGGGATGAAACTGTTCGTAGGCCAAAGCCAGGATGTAGGCCTCGCCAGCCTGCGACTCCACGCGCAGGTCGAAGTCGCCGGCATCGTGCCAGCCACCGATGTTCACACCCGGCACCAGCTCACCTTCTCTGTATTTACTGAGACCGGGCCGCTGGTCGTAGCCGTCGATATGGTTGCCGACATGGGCCATCAGCGCATCGTCCAAGTGGCAGGCATCATGCCAGATGCGGTATTTCTCAGCCACTCGCACATGGCACATCTGAACGGGCAGGAAGTACTCGACAACAGGTTGCCAAACACCACGTTCATAGACATCACTGGCGATGCGGAACACGCTCGACTGACTACCGCCGTAGCGCACCTGATAGAGCCCGGACTCCGTCACGTCGCTGAAATCGGCCGTGAGATAGCGGTAGCGCAGGAACTGTCCCCAGACCTTCGCCGGCATCTCGCGGATAACGGTTTCCCCGTCGGCACCGATGCGGACCAGTTGAACGTTGCCCACCGTAGTTTCGCGCTTGTCTGTCTCGATGACGATATGCTTAGGTTGTTGCGGCAGGTAGCCCACCTGCGAGGTCTGGATGACGGCGGGGTATCGCCACGTCTCATCGACGGCAGGCGTGATGAGCCAGCGGACGGCTCCCTTTGTAGCACCCGGCGCAATTTCACTACGAAGCACAAACCAACCGTTGTTATGATTCATGCGACCATCATAGAGTTTCAAGTCGCCAGTCAGAGACTCCACCGTCAGCCTCTGGCTAAGGTCATCAGGGTGGGAGGTAAACTTGCGGCCGACGGCGTAAGGCGCAGCGATGATGTCGTCGGCACGCAGGGGGCTGTAGCGGGGGGCAACGGCGGAACCGTCGGACACACGCAGGCCGTCTAACTGAGCGAGGTCTGCCTGCTGGCCACGGCCGGCGAAATAGTTGCCGTCGTGGCCTCGGTTGGTAGGCATCTGGAGTAGCGGCGCGTTCGGCTGCTGCGGATAGATGCCACTCTGCTGGTCCATCAGCCAGGGCTTGCCGAAGAGTTCGCCAGGGAAGAACTCAAGGTTGAAGCCGGCCTTCCCAAGCAGGAAGTCGGGCACGGACTTGTCCAGATCGACGGTCACGAGGATGCCCTTTCCCTGCGGCTCCACGGTGACGGTGTAGTTGACATGCCAGTCGGGATAGACAATCGGATTGAAGCCCGTCATGTGGCGCGAGGAGTCTGGATAGCAGAGGGTGGTGACAATCTTCCCGCCCTCGATGCGGCGGCTCAGCTGTTTCGGCACGGGCTGCCACTGACCGGGCGTCGCCTCCAGCCGGATGTCGCCATTAGTGGCAATACGATGTCCGTTCATAATCACGCAGACACCGCCCTGGTGTCCCTCGGGATAGAAGTCGCTGAACGCCATCACATCCGTCCCACCGGCATTAAAGTAGCTGTCGCTGTTTAGCTGGAATGTCTGTGCCGAAGCCATGAGACTTGTCATGGCCAGGGCCATCATTATAATGTCCTTTCTCATTTATTTTATTGCATATTTGCTCGTTAAAGGTAAATTGTCGGAAGAGCCGCCAACAAGGATGGTGACATCGACAGGTTCTAGTCTCCAAGTATGGGCAACCTCATCCCAGTGACAGAGGTCGGTGCGGCGAATGGGGATGGTCACGACTTTGCGTTCACCTGCTTTCAGTGCTACGCGGCGGAAGCCCTTCAGTTCTTTTATTGAGCGGGAGACATAGACCTGCGCCACCTCTTCGGCGTCGCGGCCGGAAGTATTGGTGAGTGTAAAGCTGACATCGAAGCCATCGTCTGTGGACTTAACGTTCAGGTCGCTATAGACGAAGGTAGCATAGGAGAGACCATAACCGAACGGATAAGCTGGGGCGACGTGCTTTTGCTCATACCAACGATATCCTACGAGATCCTGCTCTGCATAGTCGGCGATGAGTTGTTGACGACGTTCATTGCTGCGATTGCGGGTGAGGTCAACGAAGATGTCGCCCTGCGCATTGCCCTCAATGGTCTGCGGATAGGTGCCTGTGGCGTAAGCCGGTACATCCTCCAGTTTCTTAGGCCAGGTCATCGGCAGCTTGCCCGAAGGAGAAATCTTACCTGTAAGGACTTCAGCGAGAGCCTGACCGCCCATGGAGCCATTGAACCATGAAGCGACCAATGCCCCAGAAACATCGCTCACTGTGGAGACGTCCACAGGACCGCCAGAGACAATGACCGTCACTAATCGTTTATTCGCCTTGGCGAGGGCTGCCGCTAGCTCGTCCTGTCCAGAGGGTAGAATGATCGACTTGCGGTCAGAACCCTCGGTCTCTATCTCGCGGTTGTCTCCGGCAAAGAAAATGACGAGGTCGGCATTCTTGGCAGCTTCCACAGCTTGAACCATCAGTTCGCGATCGGCAGGTTGAATGGGGTTGAGACGTTTGTTGCGACTCTCACGGTCGTAGCTCTTATAGCCAGGGACGTAGGTAATCTCCACATGGTTGCCAAGGATGGTCTGTAGGCCTTCGAGTGGTGTGATCTCACAGCGGGTTTTCACCCCAGCCCCCACACCGCCAAGAGCCATCTTTGTAACGGCATTCTCGCCGATGACAGCGATGCGCTTCACTTTTTTCGTGTCTATCGGCAGTACCTTTTCATTTTTCAACAGTACGATGCTGCGACGTGCCACCTCTAAGGCGGTTGTCATCTCTTCTGCATTGCCTACGGGCTTGGTGTTGGCAACATCTTTAGCGATTGGTTCCACCGTCAGACGAACGCGAAGGATCTCCCTGACGCGCTGGTTGATAACAGCCTCACTCACTTTTCCGGCCTTCACAGAGTCGAGTAGTGCCTGACCCATAAACCGGCTGCCTGGCATCTCTACGTTCATGCCTGCTGTCACAGCATCAACGGTAGAATGAACACCACCCCAGTCACTGATGACCATACCAGGGAAGCCCCACTGCTGACGTAGGATAGTGGTGAGTAATGTCTCGTTCTCCGAGCACCAGCGACCGTTCACCTTGTTATATGCTGCCATAACGCCCCATGCATCAGCCTCACGTACGGCCATCTCAAAGGGACGAAGGTATATCTCGTGCATAGCACGGTCAGAGATATGCACGTCGACGAAGCCGCGGTAGTCCTCCTGATTGTTCAGCGCGTAGTGCTTCAGACACACGGCTGTGCCGTCGTCCTGCGCGCCCTTGGTATAGGCCACGGCAAGCATGCCGCTCAGAATCGGATCCTCGCTCAGATACTCGTAGGTTCGTCCACCAGTGGGGATGCGCTGGATGTTGATGGCAGGACCGAGAATCATATCTTTGCCGCGCAATCTGGCCTCGCGGCTCATGCCCCGTCCGTAGGCGTAGGCCCACTCCGTGCTCCACGTTGCGGCCAGTGCCGAACCTGTGGGAAAGAAGGTGGCCGAGTCCGTTGTCAAGTGGGCGGAGTTCCACGAGTGCGGTTCCATCTCCTCACGGATGCCGAACGGTCCGTCAGCATATTCCACGTCGGCAATGCCCAATCGTGGGATGCCAGCCGAGGAAAACATGTTCTTGCCGTGAAGCATGTCAATCTTCTCCTCGAGCGTCATACCGTTAATGATATTGTCAATCTCAGCCTCGTGACTGAGTAATCTGCTCTGACACCCTTGTGTTAGTTTCACGTTGAATGTCTTGACGTATGGATTGCCGAGCGTAAATGGTGCCCAGCTCTCTGAGCATGGCTGATTGGGATTACCATATTTGACGAAGTTCGTCCAGCAGTCCATCACCTCGTCGGCCAGCCTGTAGTCGGCCTCCGTCATGGGGCGCCAGCTGCGATCCAGCGTGTGGAACATATACCACAGTTCGGCAGAATGGAAAGCTCCGTCGTGAGTGCCGGGCAACTTGCGGGCGAAAAGATACTGATAGGCGGGGCGATGGTCGAGTGATTCGCGCAGGAAACAGAACTCATCGATCTGCTTGCCCATCGGACGGATGTCGTCGAGCGTGCAGCCTATCATGTAGTTGGCATCAGCCAGATGCTGGTTTCTAGCTGCATCGTCAAAACTCTCAGTCAGCAGGATGCCGTCGATATGAGGACGGAAAAGGTTCATGCCCTCGGCCTTGAATATCTCGAGCAGCCGCTCGGCAGGCACGGTGCGCATCGCCTTCAAGTTGCTATAGCCGAACTTATCCATAAAGGCCTTGCCCGTTGCTTCGGCCTGCTTCTGGCCATTCTCGGAATTGCCAAACGAGCCGATGCCGCCACCACTCTGGATGATGGCATTCCTGATCAGACTCTTCGACAGGGGAGAGCTGACGAGGTTCTTGATGCTGGCAGCTCCCGCACTCTGTCCGAGGACGGTGATGTTGTCTGGATCGCCACCGAACTGCGCGATATTATCGTGTACCCATTTCAGGGCAGCTACCTGGTCGTATGTGCCGTAGTTGCCCGATGTGCCGTCAGGATTCTCTGCCGACAGTTCAGGGTGAGCGAGGAAGCCGAAGATGCCAAGACGGTAGTTGATGGTGACGAGAATCACACCCCTTTTAGCCCAGGCGTCACCGTCCATCGTTATCTCATGGCCATAGCCGTTGAAATAGGCCCCGCCATGCACCCAGAATGCCACGGGAAGCTTGCTCGCCGCATTTCCGATGGCATCCGCAGGTGCCCAGACGTTCAGATACAGGCAGTCCTCGCTCTGCACGGTCTGCTCCTTCCAATAAAACTCATTGCCATAGAACGTTCCGACGGCATTGCCCGGCTGCCAGCAGATGTTGCTGAACGCGTCGGCCACCTTGACGCCCTTCCATTTCACGACGGGCTGCGGACGCTTCCATCGGAGGTCACCTTCTGGTGACGCAGCATAAGGAATGCCTCGGAAAACGGTCACACCACTTGCTGCGGAAGGTACGCCTTGTATCATTCCTCCCTCCACTTTCACTACGGGGCTTTGTCCCCAGGCCAGAGCCGCCACCATGCTTACGCTCAACAAAGCCAACTTGATAAATTCTCTTTTGTCCATACGTTTAGTTTTGTATATTCACAATTCTTCTTAAATCTTGGGGCAAATATACGAATAATTGCCGAATATTCGTTATATTTGCCCCAAGTTTTGTGATTAATTATAAAAGTTACCAACAATGAGACTGAACAATGGCTTAATTATCCCCCAGATTGGTGTCGGAACTTGGACGTTACGGGGAGAGACGGCTCGGCAGAATGTACGTTTGGCTTTGCAGGCAGGATTCCGACATGTCGATACGGCACAGATGTATGAGAATGAATCGGAGGTAGGACTGGGCATCGCCGAGAGCGGCCTGTCGCGTAGTGAGATTTTCGTCACTACCAAGGTCTCAACCGGCATTATGCGCAATGGTCAGGTGGCAGTGCGCCAGTCTATTGACGAGAGCCTCGCTAAGTTGAAAACGGACTACATCGACCTGCTGCTCATCCATTGGCCTGTGAAGGACTGCGTGCGTGACACATGGCAGGTGATGGAGGACTACGTGCGGCAGGGCAAGGTGCGCTCCATCGGCGTGAGCAACTTCAACCGCCACCATTTGGACGACCTGCTCTCATACGCCGACATCCGCCCCGTCATCAACCAGATAGAGGTTCACCCGCTGATGACGCAGGAAGAGAACATCGCTTATAACCACTCGCTGGGCATCCAAGTCGAGGCCTGGGGGCCGTTCGGACAGGGCGACATCGACGTCATCGGCCACCCTCTGCTGCAGTCGCTGGCCGCAAAATACCAAAAGACGGCCTCGCAAATCGTACTCCGATGGATTGTGCAGCGCGACCTGATTACTATTCCTCGCGCCAAGCCCAACCACTTCAAGGAGAATCTGGACATCATGGCGTTCTCGCTCTCCGACGACGACATGCAGGCCATCAGCGCCCTGAATCAGAACCTTCGTTCGAATGCACTCAACGACCCAGAGTCATTCCCGTGGTAACACTAAATTAAACAATATGGCAATGAAACGAATTATTATTTCTTTGATTACAGTTATGGCAACATTACAGTTACATGCGCAAGACCAGAATGCAACGCCACACTCTGACCAGCGGTCAGAGAACTTCTGGATATTCCTCTGCTTCGGACAGTCGAACATGGCTGGCCAGGCTCCCATCGAGGAGCAGGACTTGAGCGTTAGCGACCGCTATCTCAGTATGGCTACCACCGATGGTCCTGACCGCAAGTTAGGCATATGGCGCAAGGCGGTGCCGCCACTTTGCCGCGCCGATGCCCATCTTGGCCCTGCCGACTGGTTTGGACGTACACTAATCGATGTGGTGCCTGATAATGTGTGCATCGGCATCGTGTCAGTAGCCGTAGAGGGCTGCCCCATCACCTTCTTCGACAAGGATCAGAATGCACCGCTCATCGCCAATGAGGAGCGCGACTGGATGAACGGCATCCTCAATCAGTACGGGCGCGACCCTTACGAGCGTCTGCTGGCAATGGCCAAGATTGCCGCCAAAGACGGCGTCATCAAAGGCATCCTGTTGCATCAGGGCGAGACGGATGCCTACAACGACCAGTGGCGAAAGACACTGAGAAAAATCTATCGCGATCTGCAGCAAGAATTGCGTTTCGATTCGACGGCAGTGCCCCTGCTCGTCGGCGAGGTCGTGCGTGGGGAATATGGCGGTATCTGCGGGCATGCCAATCCCACAATCAATGACATCGCCAATCATTATCCGAATACATACGTTGTTTCGTCCGAGGGCTGTCTGCCCAGTGACGACAATCTCCATTTTAGCAGTGAGGGCTATCGCCTGCTAGGTCGTCACTATGCCCTGCGCTATCTGGAGGCCACAAATCCACAGTTGGCAGAGGTCTGCCGTCAAAAACTTGCCGCAGCCGGATTGGACAAAGGCGGAACGGTCTCTTTTAAACTGACCGTCGAAACCAAACGGTCTGACGAGACGCTCAATGTTGTAGCCTCGGAACCCGTAGAAAAGGTTGATGTGGTCAGCTTTTCGGGTCAGACTGTCAAGACCTTTACCCTCAATGGAAAGAAGAATTTTGAGCTCTCACTAAAAGACTTGCCCAAGGAAAAATTGGTGTTCGTATTTCAGAGTCCCAGCGGAAAGGCGACTACGGATGTTGAAATTTAAGACTTTCATAAAACTATCAGATATGAACACAAAGACATTATTGGTACTACTTCTATGTGGTGTATGCTTTGCTTGTAATGCACCGCAGCAGGACGGGAAGAAAAAAGACTTAACAAATAAGAATATGTCAAACGGAGAATTAAGAGAGAAACTGGCTTTGGCGCTGGAGGATATGAAGGCCAAGGCCATTGAGATGGGTATTGAGGGTGTGGCAACAGCCTCGGTTCTTAACAGTGGCGATACGGTTGACTGGATCGGCGAAATGAAGGTCGTGGGCTCGTACTGCAACTGGAAAGACGGCTACAATTTGGTGGCCGTGGCATGGTCGAAGTGCGGCGAAGTGATTGCCACCCATGCCGACAGTGGTGATCCGAACCACCAGACGATTACGGGCGAACTGGGTTATGCCGGTGGTGCCTACGACGAGTATGAAGGCTGCAAACTGGCTTTCGCCTTCAGCGGAGCAACGTCTGAAGAGGATCTGGTCGTAGCCAAGTACGGCATCGAGAAGATGAAGGACTACATCGTCGGCAGGCAAGAGGCTGACACTACTGCCACGTTCAATCCTCTTGCCACACCGCTGAAGAAGGAGCAGTTCATACAGGTGACTATCGTAGTCAATGACATTCGCCGTGCCGCCAAGGCATGGGCCGCTCTGCTGAACGTACCGGAACCGGAGATCTGGACGAACCATCTGGAGAGCAACGGCGAATATCCCTATACCTATCGCGGCCAGGCTGACAAACCCTGCGACCTGCAGATGTGCGTCATCGAGATGGGCAACTGGGTGCTGGAGCTGCATCAGATCGACAACAATCCCAGCACCTTCCGAGAGTTTGTCAACAAGCATGGTCAGGGCGTCCATCACCTTGGCTTCGAGGTAGGCGATGCCCGAGACGAGGTCATCCGCGAGCTTCAGGAGATGGGCTTCGACACTGGCCGCACCATCGGTATCTATCCCGGCAGCAGTTGGACGATTGTGGACAGCGAGGACGTGCTGGGTGTGAACCTGAACATCAAACCAAAGCGATAGATATGCGAGTAATCATCCTTAATGGCAGCCCGAAGGCTCATGGCAATACGGCGACGGCGCTGCACGAAGTGGAGCGGACGTTGCAAAAGCAGGGTATCGAGACGGACTGGATGCACGTAGGGCAGCTGCAGATTCACGGCTGCATCGCGTGTAATAAGTGCTGGAAGACGGGCATCTGTGCGTTCAATGACATCGTCAACGAAATCTCTGAGAAGATGCGCGAAGCAGATGGGCTGCTCGTCGGCTCACCCGTCTATTTCGCGTCGCCCAACGGCACACTGCTGTCACTGCTCGACCGCCTGTTCTATTCCAACCTGCATACCGACTGGTCGATGAAGGTGGGAGCTTCGGTGAGCATCGCCCGCCGTGGTGGCGCCACTGCGACGATGGACGTACTGAACAAGTATTTCCTGAAAACAAACATGCCCGTCGTGCCCTCGCAGTATTGGAGCATCGCCCACGGCACAGCCCCTGGTGAGGTCGTCCGCGACGAAGAGGGCATGCAGACCATGCGACAGCTCGGACTGAACATGGCGTTCATGATGAAGTCCATCCGTCTCGGTCTCCAGCAGTTCGGCTCGCCGAAGATTCAGGAAGAGTTAACAGAAACGCATTATATCAGATAAACTATGACTTACAAAAACTAAACGAATATGAAGACAAGGAAATTACTTAGGAAACTGCTTCTGGCAATTGTCGTACTCATTGCTGCCGTCATTGTTGTTGGCTTGGGATTCTGGCTTATCGACGGACGCTCGCCACAGGCCTTTATCGTGTCCCATTCATTGAAGAAGTCAACCATGGAAACCTACGCCATGCGAAAGGCCGAGAAGACGGACAAGAGTACCATCGAGATTCCCGACGGTGTGACGTTCCCCCGTGAAGTGACGCAATACAGGGTTGGCCACATGCAGGTGTTTGAGTCTCCTGCTCAGGACGATTCGAAACCCGTCTTGCTCTACATCCACGGCGGAGCCTATTACCAGAACTTCAACATGCTGCATTGGAAGGCGATGGCCGAGTGGGCAGAGACGACTGGCTGCGGCATCGTGGCACCAAACTATCCGATGCTCTACCAATATACTGCCAAGGATGCTCATCCGCTGATGATGCAACTTTATCGCCAGCTGCTGGAACGCTTCCCCGCCCGGCGCATCATCATCGCGGGCGACTCTGCCGGAGGCGGTTTTACGCTGGCCTTGACGCAGGAGATGAAAGCCGACTCCATCGACCTGCCCAGCCACCTGATACTCATTTCGCCATGGGTTGACGTGACGGGAGGCGATAATGCTTTGCAGGAGCATGACACCTTCCTCGACAACGAGGTGCTGCGACACGTCGGAGCGGACTGGGCTGCCGAACTCGACACCCACGATCCGATGGTCTCGCCGCTCTACGGCGACATGCAGGGACTGCCGTCAACCGAACTCTTTACTGGCACGTGGGAAGTGTTCTATACGGATATCCAGAAGACCTACGACAAGATGAAGGCCGCAGGCGTGGATGTCCGCTTGCATGTGAAGGAAAAGATGGGACACGTCTATCCGCTCTGGCCGTGCCCGGAGGGAAAGGAAGCCCGAGAGGAGATCGCTGAAATAATAGCTTTGACATCGAACACTTGACTACCGACGAGAAGTAACAATCATTTATAAACATGAATACGAACATGATTATTGCAGCCTTGCTGCTTAGCCTGATGCCTCTTACGGTCGGGGCACAGGGAACCGACATCAACAGCCGTGACCTTCGCGGCCAGGTGGTTTATCAGGATGATGAAGTGGTGTTCCGCCAGCTCGACGAGCATACATGGATAGGGAACGGACACCGCGTCTATAACGAGTCGCTGCCTTTCAGTGATGGTGCTCTATGATTTGGAACGTCAGCAGACCATTCCGCTTCCTGACGAATGGCGCAAGGCCATCACCGACTATGAAGGACTGGAAAATTCAGTCCAATAATCTATTAGAAGATTGATGCTACCAATGAATACAGGTAGCTGCCGAAGCTGACGAGTGCCCATATCATCAGGGCAATGAGTAGCAGAAAGATAATAAGGACTACGGCTGACTGCCAGGCCCGTTGGTTCACCTGCTTGATGATGGTCTCGTCGCCGTCAACGAATCCCTGAATCATCTGCATGTTCTGGATGTTGGCACGATGGAAAAAGTCGATAACGTCGCCAACGAAAAAAGGAATCATACCCATCAGTACGTCGCGGAGGGCATTATTCAGGACGGCCAGCGTCAGGGGAATGCTCTTGATGACCCTCGACGAAAAATAGACGAACGGCATGACGCTGAGCAAGGCAATGGCATCACCCCAGCCTGGAATGATGCCGATGAGCGCATCGAGATAGTATCTATCCATGTAGCGCGTCAGACCATTCATCGTCTGATAGGCCTTGTTCTCCATCAGCCGCTTGCGCCGCAGTTCACGCTTCTCGTCTTTATTCATTACTTAATGCTTCAATGCCATTATCTTCGTGGGACAGGCCAGAGTACACTTGCCACACTTCAGACAGTCGGGATGCAGATTGCCTATGGCCTCACCGCGAGAGTCGTAGGGTCAATGATTACTGATACTTTGTGAATTGGTACTTTTTCCTCAGCTCCGACTTTTTTTCTTCGTCCAGACTGGTGAAATATGCCTTCTACACTAAAAATACGAATGTAAAGGCTTTATACTTCAACATAACATCTAAAATCACTTAAATCAGAGGCCAAAAACAGTGCAAACCGAGTGCAGAAAGCTCGCTTTTTGCCGAGGTGCAGCCTGTTTTCGCAAAATATCTTTGCAAAGTTACTAATAATTAGGGAATTATTGCTAAATTTGTGGCGAAATTTAACGAAAGTTGATTCTTGTCACGACTCGGCCAATCATGCAAGCATGGTGGCGCTCGCTGCTCCAAGAATTAGGATAGTTTATAATCAAACCCCAACAAAAGACTAAGATTATGAGACAGAAGAAGATGATTATCGCCGCTCTCGCCGCCATGCTGTTGGCGATTCCGGCAATGGTTCAAAGCAAGAAGGGTGAAGCCGCAAAGGCCAAAACCTTGGAAGTGTCGTTCGACTATCAGCGTCAGGCTGGCCCTGGTTCCAACCAGTATGCCGTCTGGATTGAGAACGAGACGGGTGACGTGGTAAAAACGCTCTTTGTCACTTCGTATACCACAAAAGGCCGCGCCCGTGGTGGTGAGCAGCCCAAACGTGGCTACATTGTGCGTCCAGCCTGTGTGCCGACTTGGGTAAAGACCGTCAAGGCCGACGAAAAGACAGACCAGCAGCTGGATGCCGTCACAGGAGCCACACCACAGGCTGGAGGTACGCAGACCTTCACTTGGGACTTCACAGATGAGCAAGGCAAGGCTGTTCCGCAGGGGAACTATAAGGTTGTTGTTGAAGCCACACTGTTCTTCGACAGTGACATTATCTACTCAGGTACTTTCTCCACCAAGGACAAGGCGGGTGACATCGAGCTTACTTCGACGCTTACCAAGGAAGACGAGCAGCACAAGGACATGGTGACGAACGTAAAGGCCGTATTGAAATGAGGATTAAGACATTTGCCATAGCGATGACAGCCATTTCACTCCTGCATTTACTCGGGCTTCATACGGCCTATACTGCCAACGGAACGCCTTACTATACCGAGGCTGCAATGGTGATTGAGTGCAAGATTATGTATGCAGCGCCCTTTGAACCTCAGTATTTCAAGAGCGATGCTCTTCAGAAGATGTATGCCAACTTCACGGCTGGCATCCACTCCATGTATATCGGTGAGGTTATAAACGCTTGGAAGCAATAAGATATGAAGAAGGCTTTTTTATTTGTGCTGGGCATGATGCTCATGGCGGTAGGATTCACAGGTTGCAAGTATTTCAAGCCCCTTGACGGCCCTGGTATGGAACGCGATTCGACTGATTTATCAGCCTTGGGAGATAGTGTTGCTATCGGCGATAGTCTGAACGTTGTGGCAGACGATGCTGCCCAGAAGCAGGATATGGAAGCCATTCGGGCTTTCGTAGATCAGTTCTATAAAGATTGGGGCATGGAGAATCTGCTAGAGTATGACTATCCGAAACAGCACATCACGCCCCGTCTGCTGAAGTTTTTGGCAGATTCATACGAATTTGAATGCGAGGGCGAGTGCCTGGCTACATGGAAGTTCTTCTATGAGGGCGGTGGCGATGTCGGTGAGTTTAAGTCACGCCAGATAACAGCCCGCGACGGAAGCCATGTCCTTGTTGAAAACAAGTACGTGAACTATGAATACGACGTGCTCTTTACTGTGATTAAGGATGGCGACACCTTCAAGATCGACAGCCTTCAGCAAGAGAAGTCAGAGTATATCGATGAGAATTAGAGGATGTCAATCGTTTCTCCTTCTTTGCTGATTTCCCAGAATGGAATGCCTTTTTCATCCGTAAACTCCTTCATTCTCCAAGGTTCTTGCTGTGCAAGCGACCGGAGGTCGAGCGGTGGTAGTGAATAACGATAAGAAGGCCTCGTACTTTGACAAGGTTGAGAAGAAGGCAAGTCACTTCGATACCCACAAGACGCATGCCTATCGTCCTTACGTGAAGACCACCACCATCATGGTGAGCCGTCACGACTCTCACAAGAAATCACACTTTTTCTTTTGTAAATCTATTCACTGCCAGGGTTGGCAGAACAACCAACAACAGCAATGCAACCTCTACAACTGCATACGACCCAAAGTAATCGACCAATGTCTGGAACTTCAGGACTCCATCCACCAGCAAGACCAAAAGGGCAAACCAGCAGAGGAAGAATATTGCCGAATACTTGATTTTTCGCTTCTTCATTGCTTTTTCTTTTGAATTTCACGATAGTCAGAGAGCAGATTCCAAATACCATCTTCTGAGAGTACTCCACGTTTGAGGTCTGGGGGAAGATACCCTGCTTCATCAGCAGCAAAATCCAGTTTCCACAACTCACTGCCATAGTATTTGCTGAGTTCGGCAACATCCTCCTTGATAGCCTTCAATGAATCAGCAGATCTATCTTTGATGGTAGCCAAGGCTTTATTGAAGCGTTGCTCCATCCACTTGATTCGCTCAATTTGTAAAAGATCACAAATTGAGTCTTCTCTGATGACCTTTGGTGCAGACTTACCTGCCAGTACTAGCACCTTTTTGCCATTGCGGTAGATATGTAGCTGACGCGAGCGGACTACTGCTGTTAATTCTGAATCATCCTGCATGGCTATCCATAGAGAATGATAGATACCATCCTCTTCGAATAGCTTGCGTTGCAGGTGCGAACACATGTTTGTCGTATCAATCGTCATCTTTCGTCCAAGTCAGTTTAATGTGAGGAATGCCGTCGAGCATGAAGGTATTGGATGATTGTCGGAATCCCATGCCTTCATAGAATCCTTTGGCATATTCCTGTGCCTCACCCAGAACGTTTTTTTATGCAGTATCGGCTCAATGTTCATAAAATCATTTAAATCAGAGGACAAATTTACACAAAATCCGAGAATAATCACTATATTTGCATCCATATTTAGGATAGTTTAAATACAAACCCAACAAAATAATAGTTGTCATACGTATGAAGAAAAGAATCATCATCCTGTCGGTGCTTCTGGCAGCCATTTGCTTGGGAATGCAGGCAAGCACTAAGAAACGTATAAGGGGCACCTTCGACCAAGGTTGGACCTTCAGACTCTGCGCCAACCACGCGGAGGCATCCGAGGTGCTCCGCACGCTCGGCATCGCTGACTCAGACCTGTCAGCACAAGTCGCAGCCACCTCAAAGACGGAGGTGACCGATGATACGGAACCGGAGCAGGCGCAGATTACGGCGAGCGAAATCACTAAAGGCCAGGCCTCGACGCCATCGTCCGACAAGGCTTTCAGAAGCGTCACCATCCCGCACGACTGGAGCATCGAACTGCCTTTCGACCCAAAGATGGGCGGCTCGGCGGGCTATCTCGCCGGTGGACAGGGAATCTATGCCAAGGACTTCACGCTCCCTGCCGACTATCTTAAACGGCTATCGCAAAACCAGCGGCTCAGCATCCACTTCGACGGTGTGTATCATCGCGCCACGGTCTGGCTGAACGGTCACCGGCTGGGCCATCATACGTATGGCTACACTGGTTTCGCCTTCGACATCACTCCGTATGTCAACAAATCTGGCGAAAACCGGCTGGTGGTGCATGTGGACAGAGAGGAGCAGTCTCGCTGGTACACGGGTTCGGGCATCTATCGCCATGTCTGGTTGCAGATGAACTATCAGGTGCACGTGAAGGAGAACGGCATTTTCGTGACGGCGAAGACCGACGGGACGGTGAATGTGAAGACCGAGGTGGAAGGCGATGACGAATGCAGGGTGTCGCATGTGATCTTAGATAAAAACGGAAAGCAGGTGGCATCGTCTTCCACTGCCAGGCTTTTCGTCAACAATCCGCAGTTATGGAGTACTGACTCCCCCGTGCTCTATACCCTCCTCACGCTCGTGAAAGACAGCAGGGGAAAGCTGGTGGACGAGGTAGAGACACCTTTCGGGTTCCGTGACATCCGTTTCGATGCCGACACGGGGTTCTATCTGAACGGACGGAACATGAAGTTGAAGGGAATGTGCCTGCATCAGGATGCGGGAAGTCTGGGCGTTGCCGTACCTGATGAGGTGTGGCTCCGCCGGTTGAAGGCCATGAAGGAGATCGGCTGCAATGCCATCCGATGCTCCCATAACCCGCCGTCGCCAGAGTTTCTGAATATCTGCGACACGCTCGGCCTGCTGGTCCTCGACGAGGCGTTCGACAAGTGGAAATCAGGCTATTACGAGCCGTTCTACGATGCGAACGCCCTTCACGACATCGCTGACATGGTGCTGAGAGACCGTAACCATCCTTCCGTTATCGTCTGGAGCATCGGAAACGAAGTGCGCGAGGCATGGAGCAAGGACAATGAAGGCGTGGACAGGGCCAAGGAACTGAACGCGGCGGTGAAGGCACTGGACCCCACACGCCCGACGATGCTCGCCTGCCAGCAGGGATTCGAGGACAGAATTGCCGATGTGCCGGATCTCGTGGGATACAACTATTTGGAACCGCGGATGATAGCCGACCATAAGCGTTTTCCTACCCGTAAGATGTTCGTGAGCGAGGCGTTCGTCTATTACTCGGGACTGCGTGAGAACCTCGTGCGCGACTTCGTGGAGCACAACCCGTGGCATTTCGTGGAGGAGCATCCGTTTATCGCTGGTTCCTTCGTCTGGGCTGGCGTCGATTACCTGGGCGAGTCATCGCCCTGGCCGGCTAAGGGCTGGTGCTCCTGTCCCTTCGACATGACGCTGAAGGAGCGCCCGCAGGCAGCATTCTACCACCCGGCCTGGAACCCGGAGCAGGACTACCTGAAACTCGTTGTCCGCGACAACTGCTTCAATCAGGCCATAGGCACCGACCACTGGCAATATCCGCCGATGGCCGATACCTGGGACCTGCCCTACACCGACTCCAGATGCGTGGAGGTGAGATGCTACACCACTTGCGACTCTGTGCAGTTCTTCTTCCCCATGTGGAGCAATCCGCAGCTGCCGCTGAAGCCGAGAAGGACGGCTGACTACCGCGACCACTGTATCACCATCCAACTACCAGCCCGACAGGGCAAGGTGCTTGCCGTGGGCTACAAAGGCGGCAGGGAAGTGATGCGCGACTCGCTCGTCAACCACGGTCCCGTGGCGGGTGTAAGGCTGGATGCCGACCATACGACCCTCTCTGCTGCAAAGCCCGACTACTCTGAAGTCGCAGACATCACTTGCCGCCGGGCTGGCACTCGTCCTGCCGCAGCCTCTGAAAGCAGCGTATCCCATATCCGTCTTACCCTCGTAGATAAGGAAGGTCGTATTCAACAGATGCAGCCTCGCAGATTCAGGGTCGAGACAGAAGGCCCCATCCGTCTCCTGGGCGTAGAGACCGGTGACATGCGAAGGATGGACTCCTGGCGCACCACCGAACTCGAGACCTATTTCGGCGAAGGACTCGTACGCCTGCAGTCCACCACCGAGAAGGGAACTGCCAAAGTAACCTTCCATGTCGAGGGCTTCGATGAGCCGTTCATCAAAGAGATTGCAATATTTTGAAAAGTTCAGTATATGAAGAAAATAGTGATTTTCCTACTGGCAATTGTGGGAGTGCAGTGTGCAGTCAATGCACAGCGTAAACAATCATTCGACGAGGGCTGGCGGTTTCATCGCGGCGAAGTGATGAATGCGGAAGCAGTGGATTGCGACGACTCGCAGTGGCGCGAGGTCATTGTGCCGCACGACTTCAGCATGGAGCCGGTGGCCTACGCCCACGACTACCGCGAACAGACGACTGAATGGAAGGACTGGCAGGTAGGCCCCTTCTCGCGTTTGAGCATCGGCGACTGGGACTCAGGGCAGACCGTCGGCGGCACAGGCTGGTATCGCAAGACGTTCACCTTGCCCACAAACGGCGGTTCTTTGGACAATACACTGCGAAACAAGTCGCTACGTCTGCGCTTCGATGGTGTGTACAATCAGGCCGAGGTGTGGGTGAATGGACGGAAGGCGGCGATGAACGTCTATGGCTACATGCCTTTCGTGGTCGATTTGAACGCCATCCTGAAAGATAATGCGAATCGAGATCCCAAGGACGAGCGTCGTGTGACCATTGCCGTGAAGGCGGTCAACGAGGGCCTGAACTGCCGATGGTATTCGGGCAGTGGCATCTATCGCCACGTGTGGCTAGAGACGACCGACAGGCTACACGTCATCCATCTGCTGGACACTCCTGAGAAGGCTCTAAATGAATTGTTCAGGGTATGTCGCAAAGGGGGTGAAGTGATTATTCCGACATATCTTGTGAAGCAGGATCGTGGCATATCGAGGCTGTTTGTCAGAATTGTGAATCTGTTTGGAACCACGTTCCATCAGCAATTCACCGAACAAACCTACAGGACATTCTTCGAGAAACGGGGCTATACTGATGGCACTTATGACATCGTTGACGGCAGAATGGCCTGCGACATTGCTGTGTTTACAAAACATTGACAGTCCAAAAGATGTCGTCTTGGTTCATAGAATACTCACTATTGGCTGCAAGGTGTTGAAATCTACATAGTCAACCTTTTTCCCGTATGTCTCCAGAATGATCTTTGACTCGGCATTGAGTTCTTCCTTTGGCATTCTCGCCAGTCTGCTATGCATAAACTTCATCATCAACTTATGCTTCATTCCCATGGTGCTATAATCGATGGCACCACGAAGATGGAATATCTTGTCTTCGTCGTACAAATGCGTAGGAATCTGAGACTTGATATTATTACGGATATATCTGATGTTCTCCTCATCTTGCGTGTCAACCAGACCGACTGTTATAACTATCAGTTCCTGGCTGGTGACAGTCGCTGCAAACTTCTTCAAACCTAAGACACTGCCAGCAAATAGTGATCCCATGTATATGAAGCGTTCGTAGTTCTGTATGTTCTCAGCTTCTTTACGGCTTACGCATTTAATTCCAGTGATAGCGGATAAATGTTCCGCATATCGCTTTGTAGAGCCGTATTGACTGGCATATATGATTATGGAATGTTTCATGCCTTACAAATGTTCTCTTATTTATGTAGTATGGTTCGTCACAAGATACAGATTTCCGGCCTGTCACGCAATGTCACATATTTTTTCATTTCCATTATTACACGATATAAGCATATATCCCAGCTCCTATGAGGCAGGGAATAAGACCTATGAACATGCCCCAGAGTGACTGCACAAAGTGGTAGCGCTTTTGGTGGTAGGCCGCATCCATGTGCTCTGTACCAGGTAGCCTGACTGACTTCATGTTAGCGAAGAGCACCCAGTCGAGGATAAAGCAGTCGTACCAGTCGATGAAAAGCCAGATGCCATAACTCAGTGCCAATGCCGACCAGAAGTCGTAGGCTCCTGCAAGTTTCATCAGACCCAGCATCAGCAGGAGTGCGAAAAGTAGCGCACTGCCTTTTTTGATAAGTACTGTCTTCGAGAAAAACTCCGACGGAACGCGCTCATGGGTCTTGAAGTATTCTTCCTGAATATCCTGTGGATAGTCGTGAATCCACCATACGGGATTTTTCACCAGCGGAATCAGGATCATCGCCGTAAAAGCAATGGTCATCACGATAATCTCTGCTATGACAATAGTCCAATTCATGTCGTTAATCATATATCAATAATCCTAAATGATGCTGCGAAGGTACATATATTTGTCGAGACGGCCAAATTTCTGGGATAATATGCGCGGAAATGTGATGAATGGCGTGTTTAAGCGAGAGCAAAGCAGAATGGCATAAACATTTCATAGTATATACAGGGCTATTGCGGCACAGGCTTCAGCATCGGCCAATGCATGATGATGGTTCTGGAGGTCGTAGCCACAAGCAGCAGCAACGGTATGGAGCTGGTGATTGGGCAGTGAATGGCCGAATTGTCGGCGGGCTGCTGCAAGGGTATCGTAGAAGCGATAGTCTGGATAGTCCATCTGATAGACCTTGAACACTGCTTTCAGGCAGCTTTCATCGAAGCGGGCATTATGGGCCACGAAGGGAACTGACGAAGCAGTGAGAGCAGAGGCAAGATTTCTTGACCTCTGCCGAGTCGCGTCGGAAGTCGACCGTAGGTCAATGGAAGCTATTTGGTAGCGGAGATCATCGATAGGTTGGTCAGAGAAAAACACGTCGGCGATGCGTTCCTCCAATTGCTCCCAAACTTTTGAGAAGACAGGTGCATCGTCCGTATCGCATTGGCTCAGCCCATGCACCCGCTGGCACCAATAGTTGTAATAGTTCGGCTCTGGCTGAATGAGACTATAGAAACTGTCAGCCACCTGACCATTGCGCACCATGACCACACCAATGGAGCAGACGCTTGACGGCTGCTGATTGGCCGTCTCGAAGTCGATGGCAATGAAGTCGCGGATCATTTATACGTTCTTTCCTAATTCAAAAGCTTCCTGAAGTTTGGGGCTCCCCTCTATTGAGTGAGGCTCATTCACACCACCGCAGAAGACGGTTCCTGCCAGACGGCTCTCAGGATAGCAGGCTATCCATCCGCCAAGCCCAGTCTCAGCACGTTTGGGAGTCTGCTCGTCATCATCGGCTGCAGTAGTCAGCAGATAGACATCACGGAAAGCATAATCCCTTCCGTACATGGCGTTCATACGGTCTATGAGGGTCTTCATCTGACCGCTCATCTCATAATAGTAGATGGGGGTAGCCCAGCAAACAACATCGGCCTTGATGACCTTTGCCATGATGTCGTTCACGTCATCGTTAATGACACAACGGCCTAATTTGTGACACCCCAGACAGCCCTTACAGAACTGGATATTCTTGCCTGCAAGTGTAATCTTCTCTACATCGTTTCCGGCAGCCTTGGCTCCTTCCACAAACTGGTCAGCGAGCGTGTCGCTGTTTGAGCCATAACGAAGGCTCGTGGATATAACTATAATCTTCTTCATCATTGTATTTGTTTTAGTTTTAAACTGTTATCTCAATCTGAATTCCTTCTGGCCCAAGGATGCAACTCTCGTAATAGCCGTCGCCAGTGGTTCGGGGGCCGCTCGTTACCTGATAGCCTGCATCGCGTAGTTCGAAGGTTTTGGCATCCACTGTCTCCATGCTTCCTACGGCAAAAGATACGTGGATGAAACCGATATTAGGCTTCGATGGGTCTGCATCGATAGTGTCAGGACGCTGCATCAACTCCAATCTTGCACCACCATTAGGAAACGTAAGGATATTAATTTCTTCTCTTTTGACTATATATTTATAAGGTACAACAGCAAATCTGGTATATTCGCAAATGAATGGGCAACAATGCATACCCATAGGCTATTGGTCTTTGCAAAGATGAGTGCAAAAACCAGCCCCATCAGTGCAGCACCGATTGCCAATATGAGTCCACCCGCCGAGACATGCATCAAACCGAAGAGCAGCGAACTGATAATGATGGCTGATTTGCTCCCCACGGCATTCTCTATGCGAGTATATACGACGCCACGCATTACTATCTCTTCGACCACAGGAGCAGCCACAAGAAGATTCAGTAATATAAGGAAGCCTCCGAGACCTGGGGCTATTCCTGAATAGTAATTGGCAGAACGAAATATTGGGTTTGTTCCTTCGGGCGAGATGTAATTCGTCAGCAGCGAGAAAATCGTGGAGTATGCTACGGCTGCAATAACGGAGATGACAAGAGCCTTTGATGTGAAAGGCAATAGCTTCCATTCGATTTCAACCCCTTTTCCACGTCTTTTGAAAATCAGATAGAATATGACGCCCACGCTTACAATCGTCAACAAGGCTGCCGTCAGCAGGTTGTTGTTGGCGAATGACATAAAATCCGTCTCTTTTCTTGTGCCGCCAATATACGATATGCCCATGATGACGAAAGTGTAAAGCATTTGTAATAGCATCATTAAGCATGCATACAGCAAAAAATAGCCGATGCCGGCAAAGATTCCTGTTAGTTGTTTTTTATCCATCTGTAAAAGTCCTTTTATCTGATTTCTTCCAAAGCTCCAGTTTCTGAATCAATGATAAACCCACGAACCACAATATCCTTTGGCACAAGCGGATGGGTCTTGATAGTCTCAACGGTCTTGCGGACTGAGGTCGGTGTGTCCTTGAATCCTTCTAACCACTGGTCAAGATCAATGCCACACTTACGGATGGTGTTGAGCGTTTCATCCGTCACGCCACGGGCAATCATCTCGTGGTGGAAGTGATCATAGCTCATGTGGCAAGCTCCGCAATGAGAGTGTGCCACCACCATGATTTCCTGTACGCCCAGCTCATAAATGGCCACAATCAGGCTTCGCATGGCCGAGTCGAAAGCAGAGATAACCAACCCGCCAGCGTTCTTGATAATCTTCGCATCACCATTCTTCAGCCCAAGAGCCGCAGGGAGCAGTTCGGTCAGTCTGGTGTCCATACACGACAGCACCGCCAGCTTCTTGTCTGGGTACTTGTCCGTCAGATACTTCTCATAGCCCTTCTGAGCCACAAATGTCTTGTTGAATTCAATAATCTGGTCTATCATATCACAAAACATATTAAATCAATGGGCAAGGACGGTGCAAACCGAATGCAATATAGCTTGCTTTAATTGCTGAGGTGCAGCCCGTTCTTGCAAATTTATTTGCAAATATACGGAAAATAAATGAATATTTGCTACCTTTGTAGCCAATTATTAACAAAAGTTGATTCTTGTCACGACTCGGCCAATTCTGAGCAAGCTCATTTTGGCTCTCGCTGCTCCAAGAATTTCCGATACTTTAATGATTTCAGATAGTTATGGCATATATGAATCGTTTTAATCAGTCCGATGAAGGTCGGCGTGATGAACTCATCCGCATCATCGAGCACAATGTGGAGAAACTGACCCTTCAGGAACTGGAGGCACTGTATTATGACATGACTACCAAATCGTATATTAACGATTGACTACCTTTTGGTAAGCTAATCGTTCGTCACCAGACAGCAGATAGATGATACCGCAATAGGTGAAGCCGTGCTTCAGGATGTTGTGTTGCATAATCTTGTTGTCGCGGTGAGTGTCTATGCGGATATTCGTATCATACGAAAAGCAGAACTCCCGCCCACCTGATTATCGTCCTCAATGACAAAACCGCCATTCCGTTCCAAATCAGCAGTAATAACTGCCTCTGAGGGATAGCCATCTCCCCATTGGTGCATGTTGCCAGACTGTCGCATGATTATCTTCGCAGCATCCATGACCTGCATAATCTCAGCCATGTCCGACGGTTGGGCTTCTCTGATAATCCTCCTCATGTCCCTTATTGCTTAATAAAATGAGGAAAGTCGGGTTCTCCAAGTTTAGATTCGTAGGTAAATCCCTCATAACTGAAGGTACAGAGATCTTCGGGCTTATCGATGCGGTTCTCAATAATGAATCGTGTCATGGCTCCCCGGCATGTCTTAGCCCAAACTGCCTGAATCTTCAACTCGCTGCCTTTTCTAACGTAGAACAAAGGCTGAACGATTCGGACTTCCTTACGAACACGCTGCCAATCAAACAAATGCTGGTATTCCTCTGTTGCAAGATGTATCAGCGTTCCACCATCTGCTTTCACAGCATCAATCAGCACATCAGTCAGGCGGCTCTTCCAGAATCCAAACATGTTCTGTCCCTCTCCGCTTGGAAGTTCTACATTACCCTCCATCCTATACGGGAGAATAGCATCCAATGGTCGAAGCAGTCCGTAGAGGAAAGAGGTAATCCATAACTTTTCCTGTGAATAATTGAGGTCATCGACATTTAGGGTCTCAGCCTTCAGATGTTTGTAAGCCTGGCCGTGATATGCAAGAATAGCTGGCAGCTTCGCGGCATCATCGAAGAAGCGCATATAACGCAACCTGTTCTGAGCGGCAATCTGCTGGCTACAGCCCAGCATTTCGGCTATCGTCTCAGCTGAATATTGAACCATGTCCCTCGCAAAACGATCTGCCTCATTCTGGAAACGAGGTGATGACAGGCTAATGTCGTGGGATGACTTTACCTTGTCATTCATTATCTTTGCGGAAGCGAGTATTATCTGCATATCATTTTATTATAGTTCCAGATCTGAAGGACTGTAGTTGTTCTCCCATCACACTCTTCATTACCTCAAACACATTATCACCTGTGCAATGGCTTGTATAGAACCGTGTCGTTGGATATTGTTCTTTCAGTCTTTCTGCCAGTTCCTGTAGTTCTTCTTCCGATTCCTGACCATCGAGTAAGTGAAAACCACCTACTACAAAATTTACAGGATAAGGGCAAGCAGCAAGAATATTCTCCAGTCCACTATGAGCGCAGCCCGTGAACAAGAGACCATCAGTATATAAAGCAAGTTCGTGACGGAAATCATCTTGTACATATTCACCATTGGCATCCTGCACGAAAAGGTTCTGATTTCCCTTGGGCATCGGATGATTTTGAGGGATATGGGCAATCACATGGATGCTATCATCTATCTCGCAGGTCTGGCTTACCATAATGAGCCTGTCATCGTCTATCTCTGGCCACTCCGTAGTAATGCTATGCAGATTCCCTCGTTTGGAGTAGAACTTTCCGCTCATTGCATCAGGCGATACGATGACCTTAGCCTGTCGATTATGCCCCAAGAAATATTGTAGCCCTCCTGCATGGTCGCTGTGTCCATGAGAAATGAAAACATAGTCAACGCTACGAAGGTTTATCCCCAGTTTCTCAGCATTGCGGATAAAAACATCACTGGCCCCAGTATCCAGCAAGATCCTGTGCCTGTCTGTCTCTAACAGGATAGACAAGCCATGCTCCGTCTGGAGCTGGCTATCGCAACTCCTATTATCTGATAATACAGTCCACTTCATTTGCTGAACGAAATTCTGTTTATACTAAACAATAAAACCGACTTTGTCCTTATCTGTAATTTCTCTTATGACACGACAGGGATTACCTGCTGCCAGTACTCCTGACGGGATATCATGTGATACGACGCTTCCAGCGCCGATGACACTATCGTCACCTATGGTAACGCCACTAAGAATAGTGCTACCACCGCCTATCCAAACTCGGTTGCCTACGGTAATAGGTTCGGGAATCAAGGCGCCTGCTATACGCTCTGCGGAATCGAGTGAATGGTTGGCAGAATACATACTTACGTTAGGTCCCAGCAACGTGTTATTACCTATCGTTATCTGACCGCAATCCAAGAGTGTGCATCCGAAATTGATATATACATCACTCCCGATGGTGATGTTCTTGCCAAACTCACATGTAAAGTTCGGCTCCATCCACACTCGTTCACCTATTTTTTTGAAGAGCCTTCGCATGATGTCCTGACGACGTTCGGTTTCTTCGTCCTCGGTACGGTTAAACTCTTTAAACAACTTTTTTGCTTCAACTCTCAGGTCGAACAAATCTGCATCAAAATCATTGTATATCTGATGCTCCTGCATCTTATCCCATTCTGTCATATTCATTAAATTAACTATTTATTGTATTCTTTATTATAGGTTATAAACGTTTTTTTGATTCTATTCATCCGGTTGCTGACCGTCGTGGGCCTTCCAAGCACATTCAGTAATCTTCATGTCTGAGAACAGGGCCGTGAATGATGATTCTTCTGGTGAACAGGCATAGATGCCAAACTGGATTTCCCCGGCAGCGGCATACATGTGGCAGATGCGCATCTGACTGAAGTTCACACCATCCGTAGAGCACTCGATGCAATAGTCATCTTCTCTTCTGGAGAAGCGATACCACATAGTCTTGACATCGGCAGGAATAGCCGTCGTGGCCCAGTCGGAATAGCCCTTGTTGGTGGCCACGCTGCCCAGATGCTGGAACTCGTCGTTCTCGTACTCAACAGAGCCCTTTAGCCAGTTCTCGCTGTCGAGGTACATCACGATGCCGCACTGGTCGAAGCGCTGATGACTCTGTGTGAAGTCGGTCTTCACTACGAAGCTGAAGAACTTCTCCTTTGTCTTCATCTGCAGCACGGGCGCATTATCGTTCTGGAAATGATAATAGGTACGCTGCCACAGGTCGGTGTGCGGAGCCGTTGTGATGGCGATGGTGTCACCTTTGCCCTCAAAGGCCTTTGGCTCCCTCGTCCATTGCAGTTTGCTCAGGTCGATGCGCCCGCCGTCGGCCAGCGCTACCTTCACGTCGTCCACAAACTCTGCCGTTGTTTCGGCCTCATTCCCCTTACTTCCGCAGCCCGTCAAAGCTGCTGTTGCTACTGCTGCCATAAGCAAAATGTCTTTTATTTTCATAATTGTATTTGTTTTATTTCATTCTCTTTTGGCTTCCGCCCAAAATGCTCACGCTCGGCAGAGTTGAAGCGAGCTTCACTCTGCACTCGCTAAAACGCATTTTTCAAACTTGAACAATCCATCTTCTTGATCAAACTGCTCTGGCATGTGCGGGTCAGGATGATGCTCATTAAAGAACTCGACGGCATGGAATCCTAAGCGGTTGATGTAAAAGTGGATGTTGCGACGGTCAAAATATGGCGTACAGGTTTCCCACACCTCTATTTCAGGATGAAGTGCCTCGATGGCTTTCCAGATGCCCTGTCCGATGCCCTTGCTCTGAATGCCTACCTTCACATAAAGAAACGACAATTCACCATGATACTTGGTGGCATCGATAGCAATGATGGCACCACCTACACGCTGACCATCAACATCGATAGCCTCGTAGGCTTCTGCTCCTTCAGCCTCTAAAGACTGATAGAAGTCCTTGTCAGGCAGTACCTGCCACTGATTGTCTTCTTTATAGTACGACTCAAAGCCATGCTGGAATGCCTCCTGCATTTCTTCCTTAAATGCAATGGTCTGGTCCTCCCTAAGTCGTAATAACCGTATCTTTGTTTCCATACGCTCAGATAAAACTACAGATTAGCCCTAATATGGCCAGACCGCCCTGCTTCAGAATAATACTGGGCTTGCTAGTCAGACTACCATATAGTGCCACCAACACGACATAGCCCAGTAGCAGCTGCGTCCACAGCAAATTCTGTTGCCAAACAGCAATCAGAAGAAGGACGGCTATCAGTCCGTTATACACACCTTGATTCTTCATCAGTGTCGATATGGTCTTGCTTTTCAGCTGGTCATTGCTGATGCCAAACACTCTTGACGTGCTTTCAGAACTCGTCGCGATGGTTTCGAGGAACATGATGTACAGATGTTCCAAGGCCACCAATATTGCCAGAACTGTTGTGAGTGTACTCATATACCTATCAGGAATTTATTGATACTTCCAAAAATCATACTTCTTGCGAAACTCTTCCTGCTTCTCAGGTGGCAGCGACTTAAAGTAGCCTCGCCAGCTGGGACAGAAGTTAATCTGCCAACGCCAGAAACGTCCGATTAATGACTTCGGGTTCTTGTCATAAGCAGCACGTAGCTTACAGTTCTCACAGGGGTACTTCATAATTGATTGCTTTAATTGAATATTGTTATTTTAATTGTTTGCTGTCACAATGGTCTTGCCAAACTGTATGCACCTGTTATCAGAATAATCATAGTCTTGCCTTCAGTTCTGTCTTTACCTTTTCCAAGTCGCCACAAGATAATATCGGCATGAGGCTTTCTATTTCCTCGATGCTCTTGTCCCACCACCTGAGTTTAAGCAATATCTCTATCAGTTCGTCATCGAAGCGTTTCCTGACTACTCGACAGGGATTCCCAACAGCAATAGCATAAGGAGGAATATCCTTTGCCACCACCGAGTTTG
>JAEEGI010003186.1_pt1 | contig 39248 bp, 30 predicted proteins | sample 8958751 | NCBI WGS metagenome assembly JAEEGI01 (sample SAMN16246545, study PRJNA631951) | gut metagenome | biome: gut microbiome; feature: rumen; material: KS-attached | host: Bos | place: Iran: Karaj | collected 2018-10 | reverse complement strand
TCGGAAGCTGACAAGCGATTTGGAGATGTTCTGGATCAGGTTCTCCACTTCCTGTCCCTGAGATAAAACAACGGACAAGAGGACCATGAAGAAGGCAAACTGTTTATTCGAAGAATCCGATGCCGGTAAAGCCAGCAAGGCAGAAAACAGGATGTTGACTGCCAGGTTGTAATTGGAGATCACAGAGGAATAGAAATTGATCGTCATATCCTCTTTCTTGGCCTTATCGATGAAGTCATCCACGTTGTCTCTTGTCTGCTTCTGATGATAGGAAAGCCATCCGTTGATCTTGGAGGATTCGATATCATCGACATAGTCATTGAGCTGGGAATGCAGTTCCTTGATCGCTTCGTTGGTGCCGCTGGCTACCTGATCGATCCTGCTTCTGGAATAGACCGATATCAGAATACCGAACAGGAAAGATACTGCAGTGATCAGTGTGTTCTTTAAAGAATATGAAGAAGCAACGATCAATCCGAACAGCACAAACAATAAAGAACTTAACAGCATCGGCAGATGATGCCCGATGACTCTGAAAATATCCATACAGTCACCGAAGAGGATGTGTTTGATCCTGGAGGTATCCAGTTCATCAATATGATTCATCGGTGTCCTGTCCAGGCTCTCCTGGGCATCGGTCATGAGTTTGGAGATCAAGGTTCCGCCATATTCATCCAGGACTGCGGAATACTTTGCGTTCATGAAAGAATTGCCGATCAGCAGCAAGGCAATGAGAAACACAAATACGATAATGCCCGCAGGAGAAATGGCCTGGATCCTGTTGAGGAAACCATGCAGGACATATAAAGGAATCACGTTGAACAGCGTGATCAGTAAGGAATAGAACAGTGTCTTTATGAAGAAGGCCGGATGATTCCTGAATGAGTATTTCAGATACATGATAATGTGTTTCATTGTTCTCCTCCTTCTTATTCGCTTAACTAAATTATAATAGATGTATTATTACTCAAATCATTAATTGTTGTTGAGAGCTCTTCAAGTTAACAAATTCTCCCGCTTTTATATACTTATCTTCTTTTATACATTTCCTTATTATCAGAAAAAGCAGTCACTTATTTAGGTTTTTTATCCGTTTCACGATACAATTGAGTAAAGAACAGTCTTGCATCTTTTCAGACAAAAGGGGGACCTATGAAACGAGGCTATGCAGTCGTAACAGCCAAAGAAGAAACAATATTATTTCAGAATGATTCTTTCCGCAAAGAAGATGTCAGAGAAAAGATCTTTTTGAATGACGATACGCAGTTATGGATCAGCGGCGAAGACGAACGCTACGAAGACGCAATGAAACTGCTGGATGAAGCCAGGCAGGAAAATCAGGCGAAAGAGACCTTTCTTTCAAACATGTCGCATGATATCCGGACGCCGATGAATGCGATCATCGGTCTGACTCTGCTGGCTAAGAATCATATCGATGAAAAAGCGAGGGTCGCTGATTCCCTGAACAAGATCGAGGTGGCAAGCGGACATCTGCTCAGTCTGATCAACGAAGTCCTGGATATGTCCCGGATCAATTCCGGACGCCTTACCATCAATGAGGAACACTTCTGGCTCAGCGATCTGCTGCATGAAATGCTGACGGTAGTCAGACCGCAGATGGAAGAAAAACATCATCATTTCATCTTCAAGACAGAAGATATCATATATGAAAGTCTCTATGGCGATACGCTGCTTCTCAGGCAGATCTTCGTCAATATCATCAATAACTCCGTCAAATATACCAACGAAAACGGTGAGATCCTGGTCTCCTTTAGACAGGAGATGCAGGATGAACGTTGCTATCTGTGCTTCCGCTGTCAGGATAACGGCATCGGCATGTCCGAAGAATTCCTGAAGAAGATCTTCGATCCTTTTGAACGCGCCAATTCCACGACCATCTCTCATATTGAAGGAACAGGTCTCGGCATGAGCATCGTCAAAAAACTGATCGAAGCGCTGGACGGTACGATCGAGATCTCTTCTGCCCTTCAGGAAGGGACCTGTGTGGATATCCGTATCCCGCTGCGTTATGAAAAAGCCAAGGTCAATATCGAAGCACTGAAGAACCGCAATATCCTGATCCTTGAAAATAATCCGGAGATCCGCGAGAAGATAGCCGGGTATCTGAAGGATGATGATATCTCATACAAAGAAACTGCTTCCTTCAATGAAGCGATCTCGCTTCTGACAGATGGTGAATTCCGCAACGAAAAGACCGATGTGCTTCTGTTAGGAGAAATCGGCGAAGCGACAGGTGATCTGTTTGACGTGGCGTCCTATCTGCACAAAGCCCACCCGGAAATGACGATCATACTGGTCGGCGATCAGGACTGGAACGATATCGAATACCGGGCAAACCGCAGCGGTATCGAACAGTTCATTCCTTTGCCCCTGTTCAGGAAATCCCTGATCAACGGGATCGCTGCCGCTTTGGCTGAGCACGACCAGGATTCTCTTTCAGGAGGTCTTGATCTTTCTGACAAGCGTATCCTGCTGGTAGAAGATAATTTCATCAACCGGGAGATCGCCAAGGAGATCCTTTCCTCCACCAACGTCAGATTAGATATCGCGGAAAACGGTCAGGAAGCACTGGACCGTTATCTTTCCGATACTCACTACGATGCCATCCTGATGGATGTACAGATGCCGGTCATGAACGGCTACGAGGCCAGCAAGGCTATCCGCTCTTCCGGTAAAGCAGATGCATCAACGATCAAGATCTTTGCGATGACCGCAAATACATTCGCTGAAGACATCGCCAAGGCAAAAGAAGCCGGAATGGATTCCCATATCGCCAAACCGATCGATGTCCAGAAACTGATGCAGGCATTAAGAACGATATAAAATATGCAGGAATACCAGCTCAGATACATTGACAACATCAAAGAAATCGCCGCACTGCTGGATGTCAGCAAAGGCGAAGACAATGAAACGGAAAAGATCCGCAGACTGGCAGCCAAAGAAAAGATCGATGACCTGAAAAAAGAAAACATCGAGCTGCTGAACCGGTACTTTTTCACATGTCTCGATGAGCTTCATACCGCATCCCCCGATACGATCAGGGAACTGGAGGAATTCGGCGATGTCCTGATGGACTGGAAAAACAATCTGGACTGCGGCATCTATCTGCTGATCCATGAATCGCTGCTGACGCTCTATCGTTTCCGCAAAGACCGAAACAACACCATCAAGGAACTGTACAAAGTCGGCATGGGCATGTATTACCAGAACCGCTCTGTTCAGGGAGTTGAGTCTAAACTGACGAATTCCCTGTATTTTGAAGCGGAAATGATGTTCTCGGAAGCCGCTTCCTATCTGAAATACTTTGAGGAGATCGACGATGAAGAGACCAAAGGCTACATCATCCGTTCCCTGGCCAATATCGCCATCTGTGTCCGCGATCTCAAAAAGAAAGTCGAGATCGGCCTGCGTGTCTTAAAGATCATTCAGGATCCCTACTACAAGCAGCTGGCTCCCACCCTGCCCTGGGACGTTTTTCTGCAGCGTACCCACCAGCAGATGAGTTCCAACCGGGCCGTCATGTCCCGCGGCAATCTCTCTGCCGATGAACTGGCTGCCGTGCTGGAATCCTGTCAGTATGTCTTTGAACCGGAAGCACATAAAGGTGATCCTAATGTCCGCTGGCTGTGGCCTTTCTATGAGATGGAATACAGCTGCGGTTTCGTCGATATCGATACGACTCTGGATCGCATGGAAAAACTGATCCTTGATGCAGACGAACACACATTCGAACTCTCTGACATGTATGCGACCTGTCAGCTGCCGATCTATTACGGAACCCTCCTTCGACGCAATGAAAATCTCCGCAACAGGCAGAAACGTCTGCGCTTTCTGAAGGAAGCTTACGATAAGATGATGCGCGTCATCATGGATTATCCGTTTGAAGAAGGCATCGATTATTTCAACTATCTCATGGTCCTGATCATCACTGATTATTATGAGACCGAAGGTGTTCCTTCCTATCTGGAGATCACTTCAAAGCTCCTGCGCAAACTGTCGGGTATCTCTTATCTTCGTTCCCTGAAGATCCAGAAGATCGTCGTCTATCTCTGTGAGATCCTTTTAAAAGAAGACCCGTCATTCTTCGACGATATTCTCTTTATCAACGATGAAACGGATCCTGAAAAGAAGAAAGAACTGCTTAAAAGCTACGGCGAAATATGCTCCCTGTATTGCGATTTCGGTCTGCTGAAAATGAATATGGAACGTCTCACACATACCCGCAATCTCTTAGACAGGGAGTATGAGATCTACAAACTGCATACCATTTCGGGACATGACGACCTGTCTGAAAGGGAATCAACGAAGATCTATGCCGACTGCGCCTATGGCCATCATAGCTGGTATAACGGTTCCGGAGGCTATCCAGACAGCTATGTCCGCAGCGAGTCTCCCTACCGGCAGATGACCGACGTGGTCGCTCTTGTCTCCTATCTGGTCGAGAATTACGATGACAGCAAGGATATCAGGGAACTGATCGATAAAGAAAAAAGGCGTTTCTCACCGATCCTGACCGCAATCATGATGGATGAGGAACACCTTCAGACAGTAATTGATTTACTGAATCAGTGACAGACTTGTCACTGATTTTTATTATTCAAATACCATTTTGATTGTTTACTCTGTTTTTTCATTTTTTTATCTATCAAACCGTAATCTCGATCTGATTGTCTTCAAAAGCAACGATACAGCTTTCATAATAGCCGTCTCCGGTCGTCCTGGGGCCGCTGACGACTCTGTATCCGTCATCACTCGGCTGTTTTGTCAGTTCATCCACTTTTTCTTTGCTTCCGAGTGAAAACGCAAGATGGGCATAGCCGGTCCTATTCAGATCCTTTTTCATATCGGCCATCTCCGGCTTGTTCATGATCTCCAGTCTGCTGCCGTCATCAAAACAGATGAAATAAGAACGGAAACCGGTATTCCTGTTATGATAGCCGTCATTGGAAGTGCCGCCGAGATATTTCATAAAGAAATCTCTCGCCCCTTCCAGATCATTCACATACATTGCCACATGTTCAATCTTCATCTTTTTTATCTCTCCATCATCACCAGATATTCGGTGGTGCCCTCTTCATATTTCTTTGTATCCGACAGATGAAAACCATGAGTTTCATAGAATCGGATCGCATCCGTATTCTTCTCGATCGCCCAGAGATGATCGGTATCAAACTCCTTCTTGGCGAATTCGATCAGTTTTCCTCCGATGCCCTGATTCTGAAAGAAATAATCCACATACAGTTCTTTCACTTCTTTTCCTTCGATATGGATCAGACCTTTCACGATACTGTCATCATAGACCCAGATATGATCAAGGATCTCTGCCTGGGAATACTCTTTGGCGACTGATAAAACCTGCAGTTCATTGAACGAAAAATCATCGTCCTGAAAAATCGGACGGAACTTGATCCTTTTGACAAATACCAGTATCTCGGCGATCCGCGAGATGTCATTTATCGTTGCTTTTCTGATCATTCTTTCATTCTCATCCCAGTACTCTGACTCTGATGATATTCTCCACTTCATTCAGAGCTTTCTTGTCGACATCGGAATTGGTATCGATCATCGTGTAGGCGACATCGCCTCTGGCCTTGTTGACGAGGTTTTCGATATTGATACCGCTGCCGCCGATGATACTGGTCAGTCTTGCCAGCATATTCGGCACATTCTTGTGAATGATACAGATCCTGTGGGAGGTCGTTCTTGCTTCAGATACGGAAGGAAGATTGACGGAGTTGGTGATATTGCCGTTCTCCAGATAATCCTTCAGTTCCTTGACGGCCATCAAGGCACAGTTTTCCTCCGATTCGGGTGTGGAAGCACCCAGGTGCGGATAACAGACCGTATTCTTCGTATGGAGCAGTTCGTAAGATCCGAAATCCGTCACATATCTGGCGATCTTTCCCTCATTCAAAGCTGAGATCAGATCTGCTTCACTCACCAGTTCTCCTCTGGCCAGGTTGATGATACGGACCCCATCCTTCATCAAAGATATGGAGTTTTTATTGATGATGCCCTTTGTCTGATCATTGGCCGGCATATGCAGGGTGATATAATCGCATTCCGAAAGCAGTTCATTGAGATTGGTGACATGTTTCACCCACTTGCTCAAAGCCCATGCGGAATTGACAGAGATATAGGGATCATAGCCGTAGACGTCCATGCCCAGTTTCACGGCATCGTTGGCGACAAGTACACCGATAGCACCTAAACCGATGACACCGAGTTTCTTTCCGGTGATCTCCGGTCCGATAAAAGCGTTCTTGCCTTTTTCGACTGCTTTGGAATAATCATCCTCTTTGGAAATAGAGTCTGTCCAAAGGATCCCGCCTTTGACATCCCTGCTGGCGAGAAACAGTGAACATAACGTCAGTTCCTTGACTGCATTGGCATTGGCACCGGGCGTATTGAAAACAGCGATGCCTTTTTCCGTGCATTGATCGATCGGTATATTATTGACGCCTGCCCCGGCTCTGGCGATCGCCAGAAGGGAATCAGGAAAATCAGCATCATGAAGAGATGCGCTTCTGACCAGGATCGCATCTTCCTGTGTCATATCCTCACAATACTCATAGGAATCATCAAACAGATTCAGACCGTTCTCATCGATCCTGTTGGCCAATCTTATCTTCATCACCCGTTCTCCCTTGCGAATTCATCCATGAATTCCACCAGTTTCTTCACGCCCTCTATCGGCATGGCATTATAGATCGAAGCCCGGATGCCTTTGACCAGTCTGTGTCCCTTCAGGTTGCACAGTCCGAGCTTTGCTGTTTCCGATACGAACTTCGCATCCAGTTCTTCGTTTGCTGTCCTGAATGTGACATTCATCAGAGAACGGCTGTCTTTTTCCGCATGCGGCTGATAGAAAGACTGACTGTCAAGATAATCATAAAGAAGACCCGCCTTTTCGATGTTCCTTCTTTCGATCTCCTTAATCCCGCCGACCTCTTCGATCCACTTCAGCACCTTGCCCAGAACATAGATCGCATAGGTCGAAGGCGTGTTCAGCATCGAATCATTCTTCAGTGTCAGGGCATAGTCCATGATCTGCGGTGTCATCGGATCGGCTTCAATGATCAGATCTTTTCTGATGATCACCACTGCAATACCGGCAATACCGATATTCTTCTGTGCTCCGGCATAGATCAGACCGAAATCGGACACATCGATCCTTCTGGACAGGATGTCTGAACTCATATCAGCGATCAGAGGGATCGTACCTGTATCGGGATATTTCTTCCATTCTGTGCCGTAGATCGTATTGTTGGAACAAAGATGCACATAATCGGCATCTTCAGATAAACTCAGTTCTTCTGAAGAAGGGATCCTTGAATAGTCATTTTCCTTTCCGTCATAGACGATATTCACTTCTCCGTACTTGGAAGCTTCCTGCGCAGCCTTTCTGGAGAAATTGCCGGTAATGATATAGTCGGCCTTTTTCTTTAACAGGTTCATCGGCACGGCTGCAAACTGAGCCGTCGCTCCCCCGTGCATGAAAAAGATCTCATAATCATCCGGGATCTCCATGATCCTCTTCAATCTTGCCTTGGCATCTTCAAAGATCTCAAGGTAGCCCTTGGAACGGTGTGACATCTCCATGACGGCCATACCTGAATCGTGATAGTTGAAAAACTCCTCATGCAGTTCATTGAGCACTTTATCCGCCAGCATCGACGGACCGGCCGCAAAATTATAGACTCTGTTTTTCATTCCTGACCTCCCCTTGCTCTGAAAGTCGCTTCCCTGATCAGCGTTCCGACATCCTCCGGTTTGTGGGCGTCGGAAGCCGTGATCATCTTTACTTTATGTTCTTTGAAAATCTTCAGCATCTCATCGCTGATGCCAATATCCTGATGTCCATACCGGTAGGCAATACCGCTGTTGTTTTCCCCGTACATATCCATCTGTTTCAATGCCTCAGCGATTCTGTGATATGTATCACTCAGATCATAGTCCGGATCCCTGCCTGCCAGTTTCAGCTGATCGGGATGGGCAAATCTGTCAAACAGACCCGATCTTATCAGAGACAGTGCAATCTCATAATACCTTCTGTATATTTCCCCTGTATCTTTCTGATCCCATAAGAGTCCATCGGAAAAAGACATGTCATAAAGGATCCCGTCCACGCTGTGTATCGCTCCGGTGAGAAAATCGAAATCCGTGTCCTTCAGTATATCCTTCAGAAGATCTTCGGTATTCTCCGTATAGCAGACCTCCAGTCCGAATTTCACTCTGATCGGCAGGTCCATCTGCTTCACTTCAGCAATCAGCTTTCTGTAATCATCCAGTGTGTTGCAGAACTTGGTCTTCTGATGCAGCCAGGCATCCTGCTGTTCATAGCGGCGCAGATGTTCGTAGCACGCTTCAAACTCTTTAAAACGATGGGTGTGGTCCAGGATATCGATCTCATCCAGTCCTTTTTTTACGGCTTCACTGACGAATGCCATGACATAATCCGTACTTAAAGGGCCGTATTCCAGATGCATATGCGAGTCCACGAGATAAGGCTCATCCATCTTTTCAATGACGATGCCCAGTACACCGTATTCATCAATCTTTTCTTTCGGATAGTATTCATACATATCTGCCGGATCGGCTTTCTCCCCTTCTTCATATCCCATTTCCACCGGAGAGAAATGTTCATAAAGACGGTAAAAATCGTCTTCTGCGATCAGATCCGTGACTTTGCACCTGATGACATCGTATTCATCTGAGCTGTTATGAAAAAAGATCTGATCACCAATATGTATCTTTCTTCTTTTTTCATCATTCAGTCTCAGTTCGACCGTCTTGGTGCCGTTTCTGATCATCTGAAACGGTTCTTCATACAGATTCATATCATGAGTCATCGCATCATTCTCTTGTTATCATCTTACTCCAAAATGCGTCAAAAGTTGACCCTGTCCCTGTTTAAGCGCTTTCAAATTGTGCTAGAATTAAGAATAGTTATATGCCTACAACGTATGCGCACTGGCGTTTCGGTGCCGACTGCATCGAAACACTGCCGGAATCATTGAAAACAAGTGTCTTGAAACATCGCGATCTCTTCGATATCGGCGTTCACGGACCGGATATTTTTTTCTATCATCTCAGGCAGCCGCAGATTCCCGAATACGGACATCATATGCATCAGGAAAGCGCACGTGCCTTTTTTGAACCGGCGGTCAGGACCTATCAGAATTTTGAGGAAGACAAAGAAGCGATGATGGCATTCCTGCTGGGATACCTCTCACACTTTGCTCTGGATGTGCAGTGTCACGGCTATATCAACCGCAAGGACGCCGTATGCAGGGACCTGTCCCACAACAAGATCGAAAGCCAGTATGATGCCTACCTGATCATGAAGGACGGCAAAAGAGTTCCGGATACCGACCGTACAGATTCTGTCATTGTAGATCATAAAAGTGCAGCGATCATTGCCAGATTCTTCCCTTTTGATGAAAAGGACATCTATACGGCCATCAGAAACCAGAAATACCTCATTCATTTTCTGGAAAAGAAAAGCAATTTCGGAAGATACATGGTGATGAGAATGTTCGGACTGATCGGAAGGAACGACTACCGGGATCTGGTCGTGACAACAGAAGACTTAAACAGCTGCAGAGACTCCAACCTCAGGCTCGACAAACTGACAGCCTATGCCCTGGAAGTCTATCCGCACCTGGTAAAGGAACTGATGGATGCGATCGATAACAATAAAGCTTTCAGTGCTTACTTCGACCGCAATTTCGATCCTAACGATGACTCCATCCCCATTCTGAGCTATGAAGAAGAACAGGAGTATATTCCTGTAAAAATATCTGATTTTTAAGGAGACAAAACTATGAAAACCATATTCAGAAAGCTGAATGAATCGAAGATCTTCAAGGATCTCTCACCGCAGGAATTCTCCTGGGTGCTCTATGATGTCGGCAACTCCGCATTCACGATGCTGGGATGCTCACTCATTCCGATCTGGTTCAAATCACTGGCCATCGGTGATGCACCGGGACAGATCAGTTCGGACAACGCAACTGCCTACTGGGCTCTGGCCACAAGTATCGTGACCGTCATCGTTGCCCTGATCGGTCCTTTCTTCGGTGCAATTGCCGACCACAAGGACACCAAGAAGATCTTCTTTACGACGGCTGTCGCCGGCGGTGTCATCGGCTGCATCATCAACGGCTTTGCGATGAACTGGCTGCTTTTCCTGGTCATCTACATCCTGGCCAAGATCTCTTACCAGATCTCTCTGACCTTCTACGACTCCATGCTTAATGACGTCACGACAGATGAAAGATCGGATGCTGTTTCTGCCTATGGATATGCCTGGGGCTACATCGGTTCCTGCATCCCCTTCACTCTTGCGCTGATCGCCTACGTTCTGGGTCCGGATATGGTCGGCATGATCTCAGGCGGCTTAAGCCGTTTGATCGGTTTCGGTGTAACTGCTGTCTGGTGGTGGCTGGTTACGGTTCCGCTTCTTCACAACTACAAACAGATCAACTATTCATCTGACCAGAAAGGCGCAGTTGCCAGAGCCTTCTCCAAGATCTTCAAGACAGTCAAGAAGATCGCTTCCGAAGATAAGAAGGTCCTCTACTTCCTGATCGCCTTCTTCCTGTATATCGACGGTGTCGGCACGATCATCGACAACTGTATCAACATCGGTACCGACCTCGGCCTCAATACGGTCGGACAGGTCGTATTCCTGCTGCTCACACAGGTCGTTGCCTGGCTGGGTTCTCTGGTATTCGCAAAACTTTCCGAAAAGAAAGATACGATCACACTCATACAGATCTGTATCCTGGGCTACACCGCTGTCTGTCTCTACGCACTGACTCTGACGAAGCTCTGGCAGTTTGCGATCATGGCCTTCGGTGTCGGCTGCTTCCAGGGTTCCATTCAGTCACTGTCAAGAAGCTACTATGCCAAGATCATTCCGGATGAGAACTCCGGTGAATACTTCGGCATCTACGATATCTTCTCCAAGGGCGCTTCCTTCTTAGGATCCTTCCTGATCTATGTCGTCAAGAAAATCGGTATCAGGACCGGCGGTGTCTTCCACTTCTTCGGTTCCGAGATCAAGAGTATCAACGTTGCGATCGGTCTGATGGCGCTGTTCTTCCTGCTCGGCCTCTTCTTCATCAAGATCGCCGACAAACAGGAACAGTCGGAAGAATCAAAGAAAGATATTCAATAATCAATCAGGGTGAGCTTCAAAAAGCTCACCTTTTTATATAATGGATATATGGACAATCCCTTTCCCTATTCTTTCAACGAAAAAAGATATCACACCTTCAACTACTATCTGAAAAACAGATATCACTGCAAGGTATCAAAGGTCATGCTGAATGCCGGTTTTTCCTGTCCCAACCGTGACGGAAACAAAGGCATCGGCGGCTGCATCTTCTGTTCGGAAAAAGGAAGCGGCGATTCCAATCCTTCGCTGTCTGAAAGTCTTCTGAAACAGTATGAAGACAACAAGAGGATCATGGACCGCAAATGGCCCAACGGCATGTACATCCCTTATTTCCAGTCCTTCTCCAATACCTACGGACCTTTGTCGAAGATCAGGGAGATGACGCAGCTGTTTGCGGATATGGATGAGGTCGCCGAGATCTCGATCGCGACCAGATGCGACTGTCTGAAAGATGAAACAGTCAGCTACCTTGACAGTCTTTGTGAACAAAAACCGGTATGGCTGGAACTCGGTCTGCAGACTTCCAATGATGAAACCGGAAAACTGCTTAACCGCTGTTATGACTTTTCCGATTTCAAAGACGCCTTATACAAACTGGAAAAAACAAAGATCAGAGCCTGTGTCCACGTGATGAACGGACTGCCTTTCGAAACTAAGGACGACATGTTGAAAACAGTAGCAGATATCTCACATCTGCCTTTTGACGGCATCAAGATCCACATGCTGCACGTGATCAGAAATACGGCGCTGGGTGACATGTATGAAGCAGAACCTTTTGAACTGATCTCTAGGGAAGACTACATTTCGCTGGTCGTTGATCAGCTGGAACTGTTAAGACCTGAAGTCGTCATCGAACGGCTGACCGGAGATCCGATCGCCGAAGATCTGCTTTCTCCGTCCTGGCTTTTAAACAAGACGACGATCCTGAACGACATCGACAAACTGATGCGGAAAAGAAACACTTTTCAGGGGATCCGCTATGAACAATAATACGTTTGTGCATAAGTACATCAGACCGCTGATCGGCAAGGATGACATCGTTGCCGACATGACAGCCGGTAACGGCAACGACACCCTTTTCCTTGCCCGATACGCAAAGACAGTCTATGCTTTTGACATCTCTGAAGAAGCGATCAGACGCAGCAGAGAAAAGACTGCGGAATATGACAATGTCATCCTGATCCATGACAATCACATCAATATCGACCGCTATATCAAAGAAAAGATCAGGCTCTTCATATTTAATCTTGGCTATCTTCCTTCATCACAAGAGACCCGTATCACAAAAGCCGAAGAAACGCTGATCGCCTTTGACAGGGCCTATTCCCTGCTGGAAGAGAAAGGATACATCGTGATCACCTTTTACATCGGACACAAAGGCGGAAAAGACGAATACTATCTTCTGAAAGACCATATCAATAAAAACAGGTTTCAGATCATTGAAACCTATTCTCAGAATAAAATTGATTCACCCATCACCTATATCATACGGAAAAACTAATCCAGGACCTCGGCGTAGGAATAATACTTGTTCAGATTGGAAGAAGCATTCCAGGTCAGATAACCGTCATCCACGCCCGCTCTTCTGAGTCCGTCGATCTGGGCGGCAATAAAATCAGGCCCGTAATATACATCATAAGGATCCGAATTCTGAGCCATGATCCAGGTGCGGCATTTGGCCGGATCATAGGTGTTTTCCTGTGCGTAATAAGTCGCTCTGCCCCAGCTGTACATCAGCTCACCCGGATCGCTCCAGGGCGCGGGGATACCGTAGGCATAGGAAGCAAAATGATCTGGATAAGGCATCGAGGACACCGCATCGACGGCATTGGAGATGGCCGGCCAGAACTGTCCGTAATAAGAAACGAAGCAGGAGAACTTGCCGTCATCATCACCGCTGGTCTCACCGAAGACATCAGCCGATACATAGATGCCCTGGGAATGCAGATACTCGGCCGCATAACGTAAGAAACCGGTCACGGCCTGTGCTCTTGTTTCATCGTATGTATTTCTCAGATCGACATCTTCCACATCTTCCGGCAGACGGACATAGTCAAACTGTATCTCATCAAAGCCCATTTCACTGACCGCTTCCATCGCCAGAGCGACATTGTACTCCCACATCTTTCTGGAATAGATGCTCGGCCACTTGACGGAACCGTAATTATATAATCTGCCGTCATAAAGCAACGCTTCATCCGGATTGTCCAGCGCAAAAGAATCATCCTTGAAGGCTGTGATCCTGCCGATCAGATAATAACCGGCATCCTTCAGTTTCTTCAGATTCTGCTGATAAGTTTCAAAACTGTTGGGAATGTTGTAGGTCGAAGGAGCATATTCCTTTCCGACCGGTGACTCGTAAGCCAGCTGCGTATCGATGTAACAGTCTTTGATGTCGACGACAAAGGCATTGATGCCTGAAGTCTGTCCGGCTGCATCGATATAGGAATCGGCATCGCTGATGGCTTCCGCATTGATATACAGAGCATTCACCTTTTCCGGCATCTGCTTTTTGGGCACAAAGGATTCCTTATGATAATAATCGACGGCCAGCGGGCTTCCCCCTTCGCCATAGAAAAGATCTTCATAGATCGAAGCATCCAATCCTGTCTCGTAATACGCCAGTGCAGCATGTCCGCTGTCGATATAACCTGTGTCATTCACCAGATAATAATCGACAGTGCCGTCTTCCGATAATTCATGATAGCCGCTGACTGATAAGGCACTTCCCTTTGTCACCCAGCCGGCAATATGATAGTCATTGTATTCCCTGGTCAGAACATGGTCCCTGAGGGCATACAGCGTTGTTTCCCTGACGCAGTCTTTCCTCTCTGTCACCAGATCGCTTTCCAGAACATAATAAGAAACATCATCGATGACAAAACGGCAGTATTCGATATCATTGATGTTTTCTCTTTTCTTTTTGATATCGACAGAAGTTCCTCTGACAAAAGAATGTTCATTTCCTTCCTTGTCTCTTAAAACGATCTGCGGATTCTCCGATGCCAGATAATAAGGATCTGTCTTGTTGTCCTGGATATTCTGATATACCAGAAAACCCAAAGCACCCAAAGCCAGCAAAATCAGACCGAGAAGGACAAAGATCAGAGCTTTTGTCCTGTTTTTCTTTTTCTTCTTTCTGCCCATAAGTCAATTCTAACACATAAGAAAAGCTCCCGTTATCTTCGGGAGCAGTTCTTTTGATTATTTAAGGGGATAAATACATTCGATACAACTGATTTTAGGGGGCTAGTATCGGCAAGGCCTCACTTCCTTGCAACTATATCGTACAAAATATCTGTATTCAGATTATGTTGGAATTATGTAAAATTATGTGATTTGGATAAGCTATAATTAATTTGTGATCAAGAAGATTCTTTTGGCAGCAGCAGCTCTGATTCTGGTCTGTACCCTGGCGTACTACAATGCCGTCAGGATCAATACGAAACAGCTCAGGATCAGAGAAGAAATCCTTTATTCAGATAAGATCAGTGAAGACAGCAGCGGTTTTCTGATCGCCGCTTTTTCCGACCTTTATTACGGATCGTATATCGATCAGGATTTCCTGCAGAATACTGTCGAGACGATCAATTCCTTCCAGCCGGATCTGATCGTTTTTGCCGGTGATCTGATCGATCAGAGTGCTTTTCCAGAAGAAGAAGAGCGCATTTTCCTGATCCAGCAGCTGTCTTCTTTAAAAGCCAGATACGGAAAGTTTGCGGTACTGGGTGATCAGGACCATATCAGGAAAGAAGAGATCGAAAACCTGCTTCTGGTTTCCGGATTCACCGTATTGGACAACAGCAGCGATCTCATCAGCATCAACCGCAGCACCTACCTCAATATCGTCGGTATCGATTCGCTCAACGGCGGCTCACCGGATGTGACTTCAGCCTTTTCCGGCATCAATGCGAATTACTTTTCCTTTGTCCTGTCTCACTGTCCGGATATTTTCGATTCAGTCCTCGGCTACAGCGCCGACTGCCTGTTTGCCGGTCATTCACGGGGCGGACAGATCTACATCCCGGTCATTTCCGACATCGGCAAGGAATACGGCTGCCGCAAATACTTCCGCGGCAAGTATACGAAAAACAACGTGACGCTCGATATCAGCAACGGTGTCGGACGCTGCTCTAAAAACGCCCGCCTGAATGCGGACGCCGAGATCGTGTTCTATACCCTGAAACAGAAATGATCAGCAGAACAGGTGCAGCAGCATGAAACTCCCGAAATGAAAATCGGAAATGACGATATTCCTGTCCAGGAATATTTTTTTATACGGGTCGTAGACCTGTGCATCTGTCAATGGGATCTCCAGCAGTTCTTCCAGCAATCGGAAATTGTCTCTGAAACTGAGTCTTTCATCCAGTGCCGCTTCAATGATCATAGAACTCTTCACATCCTTCATTCTGACTGTCAGTCTATGCATGAGTGATCCTCTTTATCAATGTCTTTCTTCCCAAATGGAAATAGATCGCTTCATCCTCTTTCAGATCTTCCCTGAGATCCGTGAAAAACAGACGCTGGGAAAAGATACCGGGACCGATCCACAGAAACTCTTCTGCCGGGGGCAGTTTCGGATCATAGGAAACTATTTCCATATCTTCTCCATATGCTTTGCGGTAAAGATCCAGCGCATCCTCATCAAAGGAAGTAATCAGTATTCTGTGATCAATAAACAGTTCCTTCCTCTGTGCTGCATCAAAACCCAGAAGACAGCCGTTTTCATTTTTCACAGCTTTTAACTCTTCCGGTATCTTTGTGACCAGAGGACTTATCTTCCTTTCTCCGGAAACAAATTCTTCGATCCGTATCGGTACAAAACAGACCGCTTCCTCTTCGTAGTAAAAACTGTTTCCTTCATATGAGCTTCTTGAACCGAAGAGATAAGAGATATCATTTTTGTCATTCACACCGATCAGGATCTTTCTTCTGAAAGCCGCGATCAGCTTGTAACTCAGCTGAACGGAAGAAGAAAAACAGACGATGCTGAAATTCATGCTTTCACTGCGTTTGAGCAGCTTGAGCAGTTTCTCCTGATAAGAATCATCATAGGAAAGAAAGACAGGCAGATCTTCGATCAGCAGACACAGTTTCGGATCTTTTCTGCTTAAGATCTTTAATAGATGATCAATCTCAGCCGTTTCCGAATAATGGAAATAATCCGATATGAATTCATTCTCATATTTTATATGGCCTATCAGCACACACTGTCTCTGATTCTCCGCAAGCGTGTTGAGCAGACTGCAGATCTCTTTTTTCCTGTCGGAACAGATCAGAATGTTTTCATTCAGACCGTAGGCGACCGGCTTTCTTATGCTGTTCAGATAGTCATCCCCTTCTCCGAAGACAAAACAGCGGCCCCGGATCAGATTTTTCCGTTCCATCGGCTCCGGAGGAGAATAATCCAGTTTCTTTTCGGGAATATTGAGTTCCTTTACAACGGAAATGATCTTTGAAACAAAATAAGAAGCTTCACTGATCCCCCTTCCCCTGGCAAGTGTCTTCTTCTTTACAAGATCCAGAGATCCGTCCAGCAGAGATACTTCGTAAGGTTCCTTTCCTTCAGCGTCCCTTTTTGCGTAGATGCTCTGAGCGCCGATCAGCGACTCATCGACCCGCAACAGGAAACTGCCCGGTTTTTTCAGATAAGCGGCATCTTTGCTTCGGATGATGTCCACGGAATCTCTTTCTTCGAAAGTCTTCAGAGCGATCTTGAAACGGGAATTCGAAAAGATCTCATCATCGATGTTTCCCGAAGGTTTCTGTGTGGCCAGGATCAGATGGATACCCAGGCTCCTGCCGATGCGGGAGATCGAGATCAGTTCCCTGATCGCTTCCGGATTTTCCTTTTTCAGTTCTGCGAATTCATCCACCACGATCAGCAGATGAGCGATCCTTTCCAGATCGTAAGCCTCCGGTCTGGATGAAAGATAATCATCCAGATTCATGACGGAAATGCCGCTTTTCTCCGCCAATATGCGGAACAGTTTCTGTCTTGAGATACACTCATTGCGCAAGGCGATAATCGGTCTTTGCAAGGCGTAGTTTTCAAGATTGCTTAAAGAAGCGATGATATGAGGAAGTCTGTTTCCTTCATAAGACAGAGACTCTTCAATGCCGCCTCCTTTGTAATCGATCAGAACGATGTTCAGATACTGCGGCGAATAACGGATACATAATGCCAGCAGCATCGATATGATCAGCTCTGATTTTCCCGAACCGGTCGATCCGGCGATCAGACCGTGGGGACCCTGTCTGCTTTCGTGCAGATCAAAGAAAAGCAGCTGTTCCTCATGCCAGGCAAAATCACAGCGCAGATCCCTATGAAGACTCCGATAGCTTTCCCTGATATCAAAATCAGAAAACAGTTTCTGAAACGAGATATCGTCTTTCTCCTGAAACACATCATTGTAGCTTCCCAGAAGATGAAAGACCTTTGCGAAGTCACATAGCTGTTTGGTATAGGCAAATGTCTTTTTCTCACCGTTATAGAGCGTACCTGTCTGATTCAGATATTCAGCCACACAGTCGCTGTCCTTGTACAGATCGGCGGAATCATCAGAGAAATAGATCACACTGATCAAAGGATTGGAAAAAACATAGTCGCTCTTTTCATCCATGAACAGTACAAGAGGATGATCCAGTTTCAGCATGTCCAGTTCCTGCAGCTGTCTTTCCTGATAGCAGAAGAGACGCCGTTCATTGTGAAACAGGTGCGGCAGATCATAGAAATCGGAGATCAGATCCCGGTTCTTCGAGTAGACAGCGATGCCCAGATCCTCATAACTGTGCCGGAAAGAGAGTTCCAGCAGAAAATGCAGGAAGAAATAAGACTTCTCTGAAGCTTTGGAGATGATTGTCACCCTCTTGTTTTCCTTCAGATCCAGCATCAGCGGCAGCGGTCCGATGTAGGATAGTTTCCGCTGTATGCCTTTCAGGACATCATCGATCTGTTTGTCCCTGCCGGAACATAAAAACGGTTCTTCCTGATAAATTTCTCCCAGACAGATCTTCATGAAATCCGGGTCGTTCTTCCTGATCGAAAAAGGCTCCTTTTTCAGATCTTCCAGTGAGAAGAAACGCTCCTTTTCCTGTTTCAGGTAATCTTCAACCCGCCTGTCAACTTCTTTCTCATAGGCTGAGAGATAATCCAGATAACTGTTTCTTGATTCACTGATCCTTCTTTCATCTTCCTTCTTTTCTTTCCGATAGAAAAACACAGGCAGGAATACACCTGTCATCAGCATCGCCGAAGGTGTGATCACATAAGTCAGGGAGGACATGATGCTGTTTCCGTTCATGTAGCTGTTGTAAAGACTCACAGCCGATACGGCGATGATCGAACAGGTCATGATCGAATTAGGCAGTATCGTCCTTAAAACATCGCTCTGGCTTTTTCTTTCCGCTTCTTCATACGCTTCGGTTTCCGGAATGATCAGTTCCTCATAAGTACGGGAGATGACGGGAACGATCCTGCGTTTCCGTGTTCCGTAGCGGATCAGCTGTCCGGAAAGATGATACGGTTTCAGAGATATTTTAGAAAGAAAGCGGTTGATGTAAAGAAACTTCTCATAGTAGAAGATCCTCAAACCCAGACATTCAATCAGATCGCCGTCATTGAGCCTGAAACCGTCATATTGTTTCCCGTTGATCGAAAAATCAAGATCCCCTGTGATCACACCGCAACTGATCCTCAGTTCTCCTTTGCCCGCAAAACTGTCCGTCAAGGTGATGTCGCCTGAATCGTAAGCAATGCGCACATTGTCAGTGTTGTGATAGAAATCATACTGCTGATAGCCTTTGTCATCACCGTAGACATAAAGCAGTATCTGATAACAGGCATTTTCCACATCGACGTGATAAATTCCCGGTGCCAGACGACAGCTCTTGCGACCGTCATCGAGACAGTACCCCGGTTTCAGATACAGGTAATGATAGGCATTGTTGGGATAGATACTGATGCCTTTGTAGGAAACGGTGTCTGTTTCATTCAGAAATTTCGGGATGATCTTTTTCCCGTCTTTGATGATCACGAACATCATTGTGTCGACACCAGTATGTTGACATAGGAACGGTATTTTCCATCCTTTGTCTCCACGATGATCTTAACGCTGCCCGGTGACACGGCAGTAATAAGACCGTTATTGACAGCTGCGATACCCGGATCCTCGCTGGAATAGATCAGATCGTCCCTGCTGTAGCCGCTTGGAAGAGACTTGACTCTGATCGTATAGGATCCTTGCCTGCTGATGACTTCCGCATAGGAATCCAGCACGATGCGGTCCGACTTCACTTCATTCATATTGAGGATTGCTGTCTGCTTTCCCCTTGTACATTTTTCTACAAAGTGGCCGTTCTCCAGATGATGGAGATTGCCGAAGATCTGATCGCCCTCATCCAGGATCGAAAACGAACGGCTGAAACCCAGCTTGTTCATCTGTGTCTTCGATGTGTTGATGATCAGATCCAATAGCCAGTTTAATGAAAGATCGCCGCAGACCAGTACATCGGGGTTGCCGTCCGCAAGTTCATTGAGACCCGAATACGGGATCTCGCTGGAAACAGAGCGGTAATCGCCATACTCATCGTAAAGATGCAGAGTCGACCTCACCAGGGCCTTGACACCGCCGTCCAGTTCCAGATCGGCCAGACGGAAACCGGCTGTCTCAATCCCCATATTGACGCCCAGCACTGTTTTCGCAGAAGCCTGCAGGATGGAATTGATGTCATGATCATTTTCATTGATGTAGCGGATCTGACCGTTTTTGGTCTCAAATCCGATCTCGTGGGAATTGTACAGAACGATCTCCGTCTTTCCCGAAGCATAGAGCTTTGCCAGCAGATCCATCTCCAGATAAGCAGCCGGAATACCGTTTATCGGAACCTTGATCCTGCAGATGGGAATGCTTGCTTCTTCCGTATCGGCGATCGGTTCGATCATCGATTTCAGCAGCGCATGAAACGAAGAAGAATCCAGATCTTTGAACTGTATCCTGTAATTACGGTACTTGCCTGTCGATACGCCCAGTTTCTGGGTCGTATTGAAAGAAAGCGTAAAGAAACAGTTCTTCAGATCATTCTTCTCACTGTGCCATTTCAGTCTGGGTTTCACATTGTGAATCGAGACATCCAGATAGATGTTCAGTCCGTTCTCATTCTTTGAAATATGAAAATCTATTCCCGAAGAAGACAGTGTATAGGAGATCCTGAAACCTTCCGAATGAAACACATGACTGGAGGAAGAAAGAAGCGTATAGTTTTCGTTAATATAGGAAGTGTCCTCATAGATCTCTCCGCAAGGTATGACTTCCGCTTCAGAGAAATCCACTGTCGCCGATGTCTGCAGGTCCAGGCTTTCAAACACTTCATCATATTCCGCCTTCCTGACTTCATAACCTTCTTCATCCGCTTGCGTGACGATATAATATCCTCCGTCTTTATAAAGCAGATCATTCGCCTTAAGATCTTCGCCTTCCTCCTTCACATCGCTGATGTACCGGGAATGATATTCACTTTCATAATCCCGCTGATTGATGAACTTTACAGCCTTTTCGATCACATTGAGAGCTGTCTTCCGGTCCACCTTTTCCCTCAGTTTCACCGATTCGGGGATATAACCCAGGGTTTTCAATACGGTCATACTGTCACCCTGGCGGTCGATCAGTCTGGCGATCGTTCTGGACAGATAGCCGTAGTCTGTCTTCTTGTCCAGCAGCGAGACATCGCTTTCATAAACGACGCCCCATCTGCAGAGTCTGTCAAAATTCTCCTCATGATCTTCATTGATCCCTATGCCGCTGTTCAAAGCCAGATCATTGAGGTAGTCTTTCACAAGATAAGGAGCGTCTGTCTTACAGGCACACAGGCTTATCAGCAGGATAATGCCTGCAAAACAGACGCTGATCTTTTTAATCAAAATTCGATGCATTGGCGACGATCGTCGATTCAAGTGAATCGTAGTCGGCAACTGTAGAGTCCAGAAACCGGGCATAGGATTCGATCACTTCCGATTCGTCGATAAATCTTCCGGAAAACTTCCTGAAACGCGACAGCAGCATCTCTTCTCCGTCCGAAAGCCAGATACTGTTGAGTTCGTTCATGAGCTTAGAGACATAAGACAGGATGTTGTCCAGGGCTGAATTGCAGTTTCTGATCTGTGCTGCCGTCTGTGCGACTTCCGGCAGCGTGATTCTGATATTGTTGTCCATCATCATTTCCTCATACAGATCTTAAGCGGTTCGCCCGGGCATAGATCTCATCCTGTGTTTCACGATAAGCGCGTGCAGAGTTTCTCAGAAAATCCGCATACTGTCTCATGATGATTGATATCTGCCTCAGATCATCTTCAAAAGACTTGATCTGGTTGGTAAAGGCCGTATTATCCTTTCCCTTCCAGGATGAAGACATTTTGTCAACCTGGACATATATCTGCTGGTAAGTGCGGTCATAGTCCCTGTTTGCTTCCTCGATGCAAGAAGCAGCTGATTCCAGTCTTTCCGGTTCGACCATTATTGATCTCATAAGTTTTACCTCCTTCATATCTTTATTCGCCGGAAAAGCCCAAAATCCTAACCGAATTTTCATTTTTCTTCAAAAAGACATAAAAAAATGAGAATTTCTTCTCATTTCTGATATTTTCGGACTGTATTTTCTATCTGATCTTCAATATCTCGCTCAGATCTTTTCTGGGTCTGAGGTTCACGTCTCCATCTCTTTTGCCGATGGCGATGACCGGCATGATGATCTCATCCTCAGGTATGGAAAAATATTCTCTTAAGGCCTTTGTATCTCTCAAACCCATGATCAGCGTGTCATAACCCATTTCGCTGGCCTTGAGCAGAAGATATGCATTCTGCAAACCCAGGTCATATCCGCCCCAGAGATCTCCCTCTTCAGACATCTCGCCGTCCCTGATCGCACCGGAAGTCTTTTCCTTGAAAGCTGCGATGATATAGGCGGCATTCACGGTGGAACGCTGATTGAAATCCGGCAATGCATCATAGACGGTCCTGATCGCCTCTTCACTCAACGCAACATAATATCTTCCGTTCTGGGAGTTCTTCCACGACGGTGCCAGCTGGGCAGCATGGATGATCTCCTTGATTTCTTCCTGACTTATCTGCGCATCAAGATACTTTCTGACACTTCTTCTTTTCTGCATCACTTCATTCAGTTCCATTTTCATTCCTCCGTATTCAGTAATTCATAGCGGATATAATGCGACATCAGCTCGCCTTTCTTTAAGATCGGCAGCAGATAATGATCTTTGTAATTGATTCCGTTGGGGAAATACTGGCACTCCAGGCATAAAGCCAGGAACGGATAATACGTCTTGCCGTATTTGCCTTCCTGTCCGCCGAGATGCTGCGACGTATACAGATGCATATCCGGCAGATCGGACCAGACATTGAGCTGCAGTTTCTCATTTCTGAGCGAAGCCATCAGTTTGTCTTCCATGTCTTCCCAGACATAGTTGTTGTCGATGCCGTCTTTCAGCTGGCTCAGATTGTCTTTCAGTTTTGTGAATCTGCTGAAATCGTACGGTGTGCCTTCTGTATCTCTGACTTCATCCAATGTCAGCGAATATTCATCGACCGGTGCATACCTGTCGCTGCTGATATAGAGCGATTCTTCCATGATGTCCTCATCGCCCAGATTGAAGTAGGAATGATTGGTCATGTTGAAGATCGTATCTTCATCGGATTCTCCCCTGAAAGAGAAAATCAGATTTCTTCCGTCCAGCCTGTAGGATACTTCAGCATTCAGGTTTCCGGGGAAGCCCTCTTCACCGTCTTTTGAGAAATATGACAGGACGACTTCATTCTCATCTGCTTTCTCTGTCTTCCACATCTTGTAGGCAAAACCGTTGACTCCGCCGCCGTGCAGCTGATTCATGTTGTTGTTGACGCTCAGCTGATACTTCTTTCCGTTAAGTTCAAAGCAAGCGTTGCCGATACGGTTGGCATTTCTGCCGATCGAGGCGCCGATATTGCAGCCGGAATACTTCAGATAATCCTCATCGCTTTCGAAACCGAGGACGATATCCGTGCCGCTTTTCTTGTCGATAAACTTTGTCAGTGTAGCACCGAGTTCGGAAATCTCCGCTTTCAGATACTCGTTTTCAATGATATGTTTCATCATTCTCCTCCATTGAGATTTTTTACAGTTGTTCCTATCAACATTTTACCACTGACGATGACTCTTTCGGGCGGCAGATCAGGTTCGTTGATCAGCTGCAGCAGTTTTCTGGAAGCCAGTTCACCCAGCTGCTTTGTGTTCTGCTCATATGTCGTCAGACGCATGATCTTGGCCATATTGATGCCGTCATAGCCGACAGCGGAAATATCATTGGGAATGCTCAGTCCTCTGCTGCTGATCTCCTCGAGACCGCCGATATAGGAATAATCATCCGGGAAGATGATCAGTGTGGGAGGATCGTAAAGATCCAGCAGCTTTGCGGTCTTCTGCTTGCAGTCCATGATGTCATGGTAATGACCTTCCAGGAAATACTCATCCGGAATATTCAGACCCAGCTGTCTGCTGGTGGAAAAGAAAGCACTGACACGCTCACGCGTCACCCCGGTATTGTCACCACAGATGAAAGCGATCTTTCTGTGACCCATCTCATAGGCATATCTGACGATGGATTCCAGACCCTTGGTGTTGTCCGAAAGCACAGACGCACACCTGTCCATGACATAGTCGATGATGACCACCGGATAGCTGGACTGTGCCAGTTCGATGATCTCCGGATCATTGAAATCAGCTGTCATGATGGCGATGCCGTCCAGATTGCGGTATTCGACATGTTTGATATACGTGGTCTTTTTGCCGGCGATCGCGTGATTGATGAAAGTGATGTCATAGCCGTCTTTCTCCGCTTCCTTCTGGAAACTTTCCAGGATCATGGAGAAATACTCGTGGCCGAGTCCCGCACGCTCATCCGCAAACAGAACACCCAGATTATAGGTTTTATTGGTCTTCAAAGCTCTGGCAGAAACATTGGTCGTATAACCGAGACGCTTCGCTGTCTTTTTAACTTTATCTTTGGTCGCATCCGAAATGTCGTTGTGATCGTTCAGCGCCTTTGAAACGGTCGCCACCGATACGCCGCATTCCTTTGCGATATCCTTGATCGAAACCATATTCTATTTCAACTCCAGTAATTGTCTGCGGATCGGATCGTAATGGGCTTCCACCAGTCCGAAATCCATCTCCTTATAAGACCACATCGCTCTGCCGATGTGATATTTCTCAAATATCTCATGGATACATCTGTACCATTCCAGTGTCTCGTCTGGATCTGCCAGATCGATGACACCGTATTCTCCGCAATACAGCGGGACATCTTTTTCCTGCGCGATCTCAATTGCTTCCTTGAAAAGTTCTTCAAAATACGAAGCATCGATGATCTTGTTTTCTTCAGGGAAGAAATCTTCAAAGCCGGCATCGATCTGATCCTCGCTGAGTTCCCGGTATTCGTCATAGCTGTGCCTGAAGCCGGTACGAAACGTTGTATCCATCTTCGGGATCCAGTAGGCACCCTGATGGGTGAAGACCAGCGGATTGTAGCAGTGGAAATTGTAGATGACATGTCTGTCATAAGGATCGTCCAGGTCTTTGATCGCCTGAACGGAATTGTTGTGATAGCCGCCTACCAGGATATTGATCTCAGGGGCATATTCCCTGATCGTCATGATCGCTTCCCTGATGATCTGATTCCATTTCTGACAGTATTTTGCGTCGGATACTTCATTGAGCAGTTCGAAACTCAGATGCTCATAAGAACCGAAGCGTCTGGCGAACTCAGCCCAGATCCGGTAGAACAGCGTCTGGTAATTCTCATCCTCAAAAAATCCGTCCTCTTCCTCCCCGGCATCGAAACTGAAACCGGGCGTCTTATGCAGATCCAGGATCATATTGAGATTGTTTTCTCTGCTCCAGCGGATACAGTTCTCCAGTCTGATAAAACCGTCTTCCCTGAAATCAAATTTATTATGAAGTATCAGTTCGTAATCCACCGGGATACGCACATGATCAAAACCCCAGTCCGCGATCCTGCGGAAATCGTCCTTGCGGATGAAATAGTCGTATCTTTTGCTGCTGTGGTCACACTGGGAAAACCAGCCTCCCAGGTTGATCCCGTGCATATATCCCGTCAGTTCACGCATGATGACTCCTGTGATTAAATCAGAATTCCAGATTCATTTCATTCTCTTTCGAGAATACATGGCAGACACTGCCGTTGAAGGTCAGTGATACTTCTTTGCCCATGTAGTCGACTGCCTTGCCTTCGGTCGGAACGATGGCGATGACATCTTTGTCACCTACCGTCATATGTAAGTGGCAGGAAGGTCCCATCAGTTCGGAAACATCGACCTTGCCGACGATGCCGCCTTCGCCTAAGACGATATGATCAGGTCTGACACCTAAGATGACATCCTGTTCCTCAACGTTCTTGGCTGCCAGTCTTTCCTGTTTCTCTTCTGCCAGGACAACTTTATAGCCGTCGGAAACGACTGCATACTTGCCGTTTTCCCTGATCAGTTTCGCATCGAAATAGTTCATCTGCGGCGTGCCGATGAAGCCTGAAACAAAGAGGTTTCTCGGATGATCATAAACTTCCTGCGGAGTACCGATCTGCTGGATGAAACCATCCCTCATGACAACGATACGGTCGCCTAAAGTCATGGCTTCCGTCTGGTCGTGCGTGACATAGATGAAAGTCGTATTGATACGCTGTCTGAGCTTGATGATCTCAGCTCTCATCTGGTTTCTCAGTTTTGCATCCAGATTGGACAGAGGCTCATCCATCAGCAGGACTTTCGGATTTCTGACGATGGCACGTCCGATCGCAACACGCTGTCTCTGACCGCCTGAAAGAGCTTTCGGCTTTCTCTTGAGATACTGCGTGATATCTAAGATCTCTGCCGCTTCTCTGACTTTCCTGTCGATCTCATCTTTGGGAGTGTGCTTGATCTTGAGGGAATATGCCATATTGTCATAGACTGTCATATGCGGATAAAGCGCATAGGACTGGAAGACCATGGCGATATCTCTGTCTTTCGGAGCGACATCGTTCATGTATTCACCGTCGATGTACAGTTCGCCGGAAGAGATCTCCTCGAGACCTGCAACCATTCTTAAAGTCGTAGATTTGCCGCAGCCGGAAGGACCGACAAGCACGATGAATTCCTTATCAGCAATATCCAGATTGAATTCCTGAACAGCGACGACGCCTTCCTTGGTGATCTGAAGATTGCCTTTCTTATTTTCTTTCTGATCTTTTCTGCTTTCCGTAAACGGATATACTTTCTTGATATTGATCAATTTAACATCTGACATATTTTATCCCTAACCTTTCACACTTCCTGAAGTGACACCCTTGATAATCGATTTTGACAGGATCGTATACACGACCATGACCGGCAGGATCGCCAGCAGGATAAACATGAATACCTTACCCTGGTCAAATTTGGAATAGTCCGCTGAACGCAGGTTTGCGATCATGATCGGAACTGTCTTGTATTTCTCCTTCGTCAGCAGCAATGCCGGCATGAAGAAGTTGTTCCATGACGATACGAATGAGAAGATCATCTGTACGGCAACAGCCGGTTTCATGATCGGCAGTACGATCTCGTTGAAGATCCTGAATTCGTTGGATCCGTCGATCCTGGCAGCCTCAACCATCTCCAGAGGCAGAACGCTCTCCAGATACTGCTTCATATAGAAGAAGACGACCGGAGCGGCGATGCTCGGAATGATCAGGAGCCACAGCTTGTTGGTCAGACCGAACTTGTAAGCCAGCTGGATGAAACCGACAGCCGAGACCTGAGACGGGATCATCATGATCGCCATGATGAAAGTAAAGATGAAATTCTTCAGCTTGAAATTATAGACATGGACGCCATAGGCAGTTAATGCTGAGAAATATGTCGTCAGCAGAGATGAGCTCATCGCTACGATGAAGCTGTTGACCATGCCTACCGGAATATTGATGGAGAAATCGTTCCAGGCATTGCTGAGGTTCTCCATGAAATGTCCGCCCCATCTGAAGTTGAATGCACCCTGCATCTGTGAATTGGACTTGGAAGCCATCAGGATCAGCAGGATAAAGCAGAACAGACACATGAAACACAGGAAAACGACGAAGCCATATGCCAGGATACGGCTGATGATCAGAGAGATCCTTGCTTTTTTATTGGTATTATTCATTTTGACCTCCTAATCCTTATACTGTTTCGCCAATGAGCGATAGACAAACATGCCGAGAATACCGGTGATGATGAACAGCAGTACGGATAAAGCACCTGACATACCATAGTTCTTGGAGATACCGAGGTAGTTGTTCAGCATCATGATGGCGGTCGTCGATGTCATATTCGGTGTGCCCTTGCCGTTGGAAATGACCTGCGGAACATCGAACATCTGAATACCGCCGATCATTGAAGTAATCAGCGCATATGACAGGATCGGCATCAGCAGCGGCAGCGTGATATCGAAGAAGACATGCACGGAATCCGCACCGTCAAGGTTTGCTGATTCAAACAGACTCTGATCGATGCCCATGATGCCTGCCATCAGCACGATAGTCGTATTGCCGAACCACATGATGAAGTTCATGGCAGCGATGATCGTTCTGACCGAGATCTTGGTAGCGAAGAAATTATAGTATTCCTTCAGGATACCTGCTTCGATCAGGAACTTGTTCACCGGACCGACATTTGAGAACAGTGAGAATACCAGCATCGAGAATGCGGAAGCCATAATCAGGTTCGGCATATAGATGATGGTCTTGGCCAGACCCTGTCCTTTCAGATTCAGACGGGTGCTGGTGAATAATACTGCCAGCAGCAATGCGATCAGAAACTGAGGGACTGCTCCGGCGATCCACATAGCCAGCGAGTTGCCAAGATAACGCAGGAAGTCGATCGTACCGCTCTTGTCCGGTGTCAGCAGTCTGATGTAGTTGCCTAAACCGACAAAATTCGGTCCGACCTGTTCCAGGCCGTTGCGGTAGTTTTCAAAGAAACTGTTGTAGACGGTCAGAAACTGCGGAATCAGGGTAAACAGGATGTATGTGATGAAGAAGGGCGTAATGAAGATATAAGCCCACTTCGCATAGCTGACCGACTTGCGGTGCTTTTTTTCATTTCCTTTTGCCATACGATTTTCCTTTCCTTATTCTTAAACAAAGCAAGAAATCCCCTTCTGTGCTTTGTTTAAAAAACTGTGGCAGAGTATTATCCCTGCCACAGTGTTTTCTTTAAATTACCGATAATTAAGCTTCCGGTACGTTGATTGCAGGGTATTTCTCTTTCAGAGCCTTGTAGAAGTTGCTGAGAGCTTCTTCCTTGGTTACGTTGCCCTGGAGATACTCAACGAAGTAAGTCTGAATGCTTTCGTTGCATCCCTGATCATAGATAGTCTGGTTCTGGAACTTGATGTTCTTAGCGCCTTTTGCGAAGACAGCTGTATCGTTCTGACCGCCTAAGTAAGCATTACCGAAATCAGGATCTTCAGCATACTTGTTGTTGATCTTCTGGTTGTTGGTGAACTGTGCTTCGTTCTTGATCAGATTTTCGCAGACTTCTTCATTGTTGATGAATGCGTTCATGACATCAGCTACCATTGTCGGGTTGTCAGAACCTGTAGCAGCTAACAGCCAAGTGCCGCCCCAGAAGAATGCCTGAGGACCTTCAACAAGTGCCCAGTCACCGATTGTGTCAGTGCCTGCTGCCTTAGCGTCGTCGCCGAATGCGGGACCCATGCAGAAGTTGTAGTACCAAGCAGGTCCGAAGAAGCAGAATGTCTTGCCGTCTTTTGCAGCCTGTTCAGTCGTCTGAGCATCCCAAACACCGGAAGTCAGCGTATAGCCGTTGTTTACATATGCTTCAGCCTGATCCATCCAAGTCTGGATAGCCGGGTCGATCTGCAGATTGTTGTTAGCGTCAACCCAGGGGCTGGAAGTGTTGTTGGAGAATACACGGTAATCTTCAGCATAAGAAGAAGTCATGTAGTAACCCTTTTCAGCACACTTTGCAGCGACTTCGTCAAATTTTGTCCAGTCAGAAACAAGAGCCTGAACTTCATCCGGATCAGAAGTGCCTAAGACATCTTCAGCGATGGAACGGCGGTAAATCATACCTGCCGGGCAGCACTGGAATGAGACACCCTTGACAACGCCGTCAGCATCAGAAGCTGCTTCGACAGTGTAAGTGTAAGTGTTGGAGAAATCAGTAACGCCTAATGCCTTGATGTCCTGTGTGTACGGAGAATTCGTATACTTCAGGATGTAGTCAGCTTCAGCCAGGAACATATCAACTTTTTCATCAGCTTCTGCAGAGTCCTGATTCATAAGAGCCAGGTCCAGAGCATCCTGATACTGTGTTCCTTCGTTCGGTACGATGGTCCATACTACTTCGATGCCTTCCGGTACAGTGTAGTATTTCTCAAAGAAACCTTTGAATTCTTCATTCCAAGCATAGATGTGGAATACTTTGCCTTCGCCTTCTTCTTCAGCCGGAGCTTCTTCCTTCTTAGCGCATCCGACAAGAGTGAAGACCATGAGCATAACTAATAAGATACTTAAAAGTTTTTTCATTATTTCTCTCCCTTCCCTTTAAGTAAACTGTGTATCTTCTACACTTTGTAACAGATCCCGCTTAAATGACTCCTTAATTTCACTTAAACGTTTTCGTTAAATTAAGTATCTCACATTTCTATAAAATGTCAACACTTTTTTGTAAACGTTACCAAATCCTTTAAAAACGCTTGTTATTAAAGGGTTTTATGCGTTATACTTTACTTAATCGATTAAGTAACAAATGAAAAACGGAGGTCTGAAATATGAAATACGGACATTTTGATGACAAAAACAGGGAATATGTCATCAATCATTATGAAACACCTCTTCCATGGATCAATTATCTGGGAAGCGACAGCTTCTTCGCTCTGCTGTCCAATACGGCAGGCGGATATGCTTTCTATAAAGATGCAAAGCTCAGAAGACTGACAAGATACAGATACAACAATCTGCCTCTGGATCAGGACGGCTTCCATATATATATAAAGGATAAGAACACGATCTGGAATCCCGGCTGGCAGCCGACCAGGACGAAACTGGATCATTACGAGTGCCGGCACGGTCTTGGCTACAGTGTCATCACCGGCAGCAAGAACAAAGTGGAGGCCAGACAGGAACTTTACGTTCCGAAAAATGACAACATCCTTCTGATGAGAGTCACTCTTACAAATAAGGATCAGAAAGAAAAAGAACTCGATCTTTTCTCCTTTGTCGAGTTCTGTCTGTGGGATGCGCAGGATGATACGACAAACTTCCAGCGCAATTACTCTACCGGTGAAGTCGAGGTCGAAGGCTCGGCCATCTATCACAAAACAGAGTTCAGGGAAAGAAGGAACCATTACGCTGTATTCTTCGCGAACAGGGAAATTTCTTCATTTGATACCTCCAGAGATCAGTTTATGGGCGTCTATGGTTCCCCTGCTTCCCCTAACGCAGTACTCAAAGGAAAATGTTCCGATACGATCGCGCACGGCTGGCAGCCGATCGGTGCTCATCATATCCATGTAAGCCTCAAAGCAGATGAATCCTATGATGTCATCTTCGCCCTGGCTTATGTTGAAGTTCCTGAAAACCAGAAATTCATCGCTCCGGGCATCATCAACAAGAAACCGGCGCATGAACTGCTGAAGAAATATGATACGGACAGAAAATTCGACAAGGGTCTCAGGGATCTGAAGAAATTCTGGAACGATCTGCTTTCCGGATTTGAAGTCAGGACGGCCTCTGAAGAAGTCAACCGTATGGTCAACATCTGGAATGCCTACCAGTGCATGGTCACCTTCAACATGTCCCGTTCCGCATCCTACTACGAGTCAGGTATCGGCAGAGGAATGGGCTTCAGAGATTCCTGCCAGGACCTGCTGGGATTCGTACATATGATCCCGGAAAGAGCCAGGGAAAGAATACTGGATATCGCAGCCACCCAGAAACCTGACGGCGGTGCCTATCACCAGTATCAGCCTCTGACCAAGAAAGGCAATTCCGATATCGGCGGCGGCTTCAACGATGACCCGCTGTGGCTGATCGCCTGCACCGATGCCTACATCAGAGAGACCGGTGACTGGGACATCCTGAAGGAAAAAGTCGATTTCGACAACGACCCCAAGAGCGCAAAACCGCTTCTGGAACACTTAAACAGAAGTTTCAATTATACTTTAAACAATCTGGGACCGCACAAGCTCCCGCTGATCGGCAGAGCCGACTGGAACGACTGCCTCAACCTCAACTGCTTCTCCCGCTATCCGGGTGAATCCTTCCAGATCACCGGACCGAGCGAAGGACCGGTTGCGGAATCAGTATTCATTGCCGGCATGTTCGTCAAATACGGCAAGGCCTATGCGAATATCCTGAACCATCTGGGCAAGAGCAAGGAAGCAAAGAAAGTGACAAAAGCTGTTGCCGATATGGAAAAAGCGATCCTGAAAGACGGCTGGGACGGCAAATGGTTCTTAAGAGCCTATGACGCCTTCGGCAAGAAAGTCGGATCAAAATACAATGACGAAGGAAAGATCTTTATCGAACCGCAGGGCATGTGCATCATGGCCGGCGTCGGTGTCAAAACGGGTGAAGCTCAGAAAGCACTGGATTCCGTCGCTGAAAGACTGGAGACCAAGTACGGCATCGTCCTGCAGAACCCGGCTTACAGCACCTATAAACTCAACCTCGGTGAGATCTCATCCTATCCGCCCGGATACAAAGAGAACGCCGGTATCTTCTGCCACAACAACCCCTGGATCGTCTTCGCGGAAACGATCATGGGACACGGCAACAGAGCCTTCTCGCTCTACAAGAAGACCTGCCCTGCCTTCCTGGAAGAGATCTCCGAGATCCACAGGACAGAACCGTATGTTTACTGCCAGATGGTAGCCGGAAAAGATGCTCCGACCTTCGGTGAAGGAAAGAACTCCTGGCTGACCGGAACGGCTGCCTGGACCTTTACCGTCCTGACACAGGGGATCTTGGGCATCCAGCCTGATTATGACGGCCTGAGGATCGATCCCTGCATCCCGGATCATGTGAAGGAATACAAAGTCAACCGTCTGTTCAGAGGTACGATGTACCACATCACAGTAAAGAATCCTGACGGATCCGAAAAAGGCGTGAAGAAAGTCCTGCTCAACGGCAAGGAACTGAAATCCGATATCATTCCGGTGACAGACAAAAAGGAAGTCAACGTAGAAATCATCATGTAAGAAAAAGGCGATGAAACATTTCGCCTTTTCTCACTTAAGGAGAACACCATGAATTTCAATATCGAAACAAGCCGTTCACAATCACTTACGGCAACAGAAAAAGCAAAACAGATATTCTCAGATCAGATCGATGAAAAATCAGATGCGATCTTTACAGACGGAAAAAGAGACTATATTCTGGCCTTCAGTGGCTTACAGTACTATGCCCCTGTCTGCATGCATCTCATCAACGATCCCGATCTTTTTGAAACGATCAGTTCATATAAAAGAAACCTGCTGATCAGAAAAGATAAAGAGATCTCTCTGTATGATGAAACAGGAAAAATACAGACTGATGATCTGTTCAGAGAAAAAGTCAGTACCATTATTGACAGGATCCTTTATTCACCCGGCGAGATCGGTGAAGACGGCGGACTGACGATCAATCTGAAAGGCTATCATATCGGCTCCCACTACGGCGTCAATCTGCTGCTGGGCGACAGATCGGATTATCCCGACTGCCTGCAGGCAACACCGAAATCTGTCCTGGATGAATTCGGACGCGGATCCTTCCGTTCCAAACAGGAAAAACAGGTCCTGGCGACCAGATATGTCTTATCTCCTGATGAAAACGGTGAACCGGCAAACAGACAGTTCTATATCACCGAAAACGGAAAACAGATCTTTTATTCGCTGGATGTCACGCATAATGTAAGATCGGCATATTGTCATCATCTTCCCAACCGCAGCATCATCACCTATGAGACGCAATGCGGCCTGAAGATCATCCGCACGATCTTTCTGCTGCCTCAGGAAAAGGATATGCCCGATGCCTGTGAAGTTCAAAACATCCGCATCATCAACCTTTCAGGCAGAAAAAGAGATCTCAGGATCGTCGTGACCGGCATGTTCGGCATCACCGATCCGGGAACACTGGCCGGAGATATCGTATACGCCAATGTCGTTGTGGAAAGCGGGATCTGCTATAAGAACGGAAAAGCGATCGCCGTCGCTCCCCATCATCAGCCGAAAGAATGCGACAGCGAGAAGCGCTTTGCGATGCTTCTGGCAGACGGAGAAGGAATGGATGAATACTGCTTCTCTCTTTATGACTTCATCGGTTCAGGCTCGCTGGAACAGCCGGAGATGATCTCCAGACTCTCCAATGCTCACGCCCGCAGACAGGCCGCCTTCTTTGCGATGGCCAGATCCTTCACACTGGATGATCAGATCGACATCGACTGCTTTGTCGGCATGGATGCCGATGAGACAGATGTCCGTGCACGCTTTGACAATGATCTCAGCAATCTCTATGAGAAATACAGGGATCATCAGAAGCTGGAAGAGACCTATCACAGGATGATCGCAGATAAAGAACATTACTTCTCTTTCATAGAAAGCAGAAACAGCGATACGCTTCTTGATTCCTATCTGTCCGCAAATCTGCCCTTCCAGGTACTGTATCAGACCTATGTATCCAGATCCTTTGCCTGGACGCAGAAATCCTACAGAGAGACCGGATTCAGGGAGATACAGGATATCTTCGCTTCCATGTACTATATGCATGCCAATCATCAGGATGAGCTCATCAGGAGACTGATCCTTTCCTGGGCGGAAAACGTCTTTCACTTTGGCTATGCCTATCATAATTTCACAAGCAGAGGCAAAGAGCCCGGCATGTGTTCCGATGACCAGCTGTGGCTGGTGCAGGCCGTCTACAGATATGTCATGCTGAGCAATGACCTGGATTTCCTGAAGCAGGAGATCAGAATTGCCGGAAGTGATGAAACAAGGCCCTTATACAAGACCCTTGAAAGTATCATCATCTATTCCGGAAAGATCTCAATCGGAAAACACGGTCTGCCTCTTTTAGACAAGGCGGACTGGAACGACTGCCTGAGACTCGACCATGATATTATGGACGGTCCCCAGAAAGAGAAAGCCTATTACAGACAGCTGGAAGAAAAGAAACAGGAATTCGGTGTTCCTTTGGACAATCTGCAGAGCGAATCCGTCATGAATGCCTGCCTGCTGAAGATTGCTGCCGATGAACTGAAGCAAATGGCACAGAAGCTTGCTCTCAATGATCTGGCTGAACTCTGTGAAGAAGTATCATCCTCAGTAAGAGAATCTGTCAGAAACAATGCCTGGAAGAAAGACTTCTACGCCAGATGCCTCATCAATGACGGCAGAGGCTATGAATATCTCGGATCTGCCGGCGACGGATTATCCTTAGATGAAACGATCGACGGCACCTACTATCTCAACGGTTTCTCCTGGCCTCTGCTGGCAGATATCGCCGATGAGAAGCAGATCGAAACGATGTTGAATGTCATAGAGCGCTGTCTCAAAACGGATGCCGGTCTCAAACTGGTGACTCCTGTCGATTACGACAAACTCGGCATCGTCACCGGATCTTCCTTCTACTTCCCCGGAGACAGGGAAAACGGCGGTGTCTTCAAACACGCAGCCATGATGTGCACGGTCGCCTGTCTGCAGAAAGCCAAGACAGTCAAAGACAAAGAATTATCCGAACGTCTCAAAGACCTGGCCTTCTTCATGATCGGCAAGACACTTCCCTACAAGACGCTGGAAAACCCCTATGTCTTAAAAGGAAATCCGCGTTTCTGCACCCAGTACAACAATTCCGAGACAGGAGAAGGCATCGGTCCGATCCTTTCCGGAACCGCTTCCTGGCTGACGCTTGCATATTATGAGATCATGGGTCTGCACTTCAACGGAAACACAATTGTGATCGATCCGATCATTGACGGCGATTCATTTGCCTATACACTTCGCATCAACGATACGCCGATCGATATCACGATCCGGAAACACAACGATTACAGAACAAATCCTGATACCGTATATCTCTATGACGGTAAAGAAACAAGTCGCGAGATCAGGATCCCTGACGACATGAAAACACATACACTGGAGGTATTATTATGAAAAAACTGCTGATGATTCTGATTGTAGGCTTACTGTTAAGTTCCTGTGCCTCAGCCAAAAAATCATTCGACGGAAAAGACCGTCCTTCTTCCCGCGGTGCCCTGCAGGTCATTGACAGCCAGCTGTGCGGAGCAGACGGAAACCCCGTCATCCTCAGAGGTATCTCCGGATATGGTGTCTCCGTTTCCGAACGGTATATCACAGATGAGACCTTCCACGATCTTGCCCAGGTCATGGGTGTCAATGTCTTCCGTATGGCGATGTATACCTACGGCATGGGTTCCTTCGGTTACTGCACCGGCGGCGATAAAGAAAAACTGTATCAGCTGATGATGGACGGCGTCGAATACGGTGAAAAGAACGACATGTATATCATCCTGGACTGGCATATCCTCTCTGACGGCGATCCCAATCACTACATCGAAGATGCGAAAGACTTCTTCGACAAAGCATCCAAGCAATGTGCAGATAAGAAAAACGTGATCTATGAGATCTGCAACGAACCGAACAATGTCGAATGGAATGATGTCAAAGCCTATGCCGATGTCATCATCCCCATCATCCGAAACAACGACCCGGATTCCGTGATCATCGTAGGAACTCCTGACTGGTCCTCACGGGTCGATATCGCTGCCGATGATCCTCTGGATTATCCCAATCTGCTTTATGCCCTGCACTTCTATTCCGCTTCACACAAGCAGGAGTCAAGGGATAATGTCAAACGGGCCATCGATAAAGGTCTTCCGATCTTCGTGAGCGAATACGGCATCACGGCATCCACAGGAAACTTCCCGTACGATATCGACGAAGCCGATCTCTGGATCGAATTCCTGGAAGAAAACGGGATCTCTCATGTCATGTGGAACTTCTCCAAGGTATCCGAATCCTCTGCCGCGATCAAGGGAAGCGTGCTGAAGACCAGTGGCTTCGAATATGATGATTTCTCAACATCAGGCCAGTGGCTGATCGACATGATCAAAAACAGATCTGCAAACGAACAAAAATAATGATGTCCTAGGACATCATTATTTTTTCATCGATACCGTAATTGGCTTCCCTGAACTGTGATTCATACAGTTTCTTATAGACGCCGTTTCTCTTTTTCAGCAGCTTTTCATGCGTTCCGCTTTCGATGATCTTTCCGTTGGACACTACCAGGATCTCGCTGGCATTGCGGATCGTGGAAAGACGGTGGGCAACGACGATCGTCGTTCTTCCCTGTTTCAGTGAATTCAAGGCTTCCTGGATCAGTGCTTCCGTAGCGTTGTCCAGAGAACTCGTCGCCTCATCCAGTATGAGGATCTCCGGATTCTTCAGAAAGACTCTGGCAATGGACAGTCTCTGCTTCTGACCGCCCGAAAGACGGATGCCTCTTTCACCGATCTGTGTATCAAAGCCATCCGGCAGAGACATGATGTAATCATAGATATTGGCCTTTCTGGCCGCAGAGATGATCTCTTCCTCATCCGCGTTTTTCTTTCCATACGCGATATTCTCCGCAAAAGATCCGGAGAACAGGAAGACATCCTGCTGAACGATGCCGATATGATCGCGCAGACAGCGCATCGTGATATCTTCGATATCGATATCGCCGATACAGATCACTCCCTTTTCCGGATGGTAGAACTTTTCCAGCAGATGGCAGATCGTCGTCTTGCCGCCGCCCGAAGGTCCGACCAGGGCGACTGTATTGCCCTGTTTCACTGTGAAACTGATATCATCGAGCACTTCCCTGTGTTCATCGACATCATACGAGAAACTGACATGGTCGAAGCTGATGTCACCTTTCAGATCTTTATAATCCTTTGCGCCTTCCCTGTCTTCCTCTACCGGCAGATCGATGATCTCACAGAAACGTTCAAAGCCGGTGATGCCTTCATCGAACTGTTCCATCCACTGCACCAGCTGCAGGATGGGCGATGTGAAGAAAGAGACGGATACGATAAACGTCGAATAATCGCCGAAAGTGATCGCTCCGTTATATAGGAAGATGCCGCCAGAAATCAGACAGACGACATTGAAGATGTCAGTCACAAAAACCGTTGTGGCATGCTGAATGGCCATCGTGAAAAACTGGCCCTTCTTTGCTTCCACAAAAGCTTTGTTCCCTGCTTCGAATTTCTCCATTTCCTTGTCGGCGTTGTTGAATGCCTTTGTGATACGGATACCGGAAACGGAAGAATTGACATCGCCGTTGATCTGAGCCAGTGAACGCCTTGCCCTGCGGGATGATTCCAGGTGTTTTTTCCTGACGATGAAAGTGATGATGAACAGCAGCGGTGAACAGGAGAATATGATCAGGGCCAATGTGACATTGATCCCTGAAAGATAGATCAGGGAGAAGACCAGTGAGAACGTTGTCATCACCAGCATTTCCGGACCGTGATGGGCAAGCTCGGAGATCTCCTGGACGTCATTGGTGATCCTTGACATGATCTTGCCTGTCTCGTTGTTATCAAAGTATGAGAACGGCAGCTTCTCCAGCTTGTCGAACAGCTGTCTTCTCATATCCGCCTGCAGATTCGTTCCTACCATGTGTCCGTAATAATCCACACAGAACTTCATGATCATCTTGATCACATATGCCAGTAAGAGCATGGAACCGAAAAAGATGATCTTTTCAAATTTCCGGTTGGGGATCAGATCGTTCAGCATATATCTGGTGATGATCGGATAGAAGATACCGATCACGGAATTGCCCAAAGCACAGAACATATCCATTGCAAAGGTCTTCAGATAAGGGCGGTAATAGGAACAGAATCGCTTCAGCATATACATGCATTCTATCACAGATCAGCTTGAATTCAGGCACAAAAAAGCTCACTTTGCAGTGAGCTTTCAGCAATAAGCGATAAACCTTATTTCTTGAGGTTGTAGTAAGCAGCCTTGCCAGGATACTGTGCAACTTCACCCAGTTCGTCTTCGATTCTGAGCAGCTGGTTGTACTTGGCAATTCTGTCTGTTCTGGACATAGAACCGGTCTTGATCTGTCCGGCGTTGACACCGACAACCAGATCAGCGATCGTCGTATCTTCCGTCTCACCGGATCTGTGAGATACGACAGCGGTCATGTTGTTCTTCTTTGCCAGTTCGATGGCATCGAACGTCTCAGTCAGCGTACCGATCTGGTTCAGTTTGATCAGAACGGAGTTGGCACAGTTGAGGTCGATACCCTTCTTGATGTATTCGACATTGGTAACGAACAGGTCATCACCGACCAGCTGGATCTTGTCGCCTAAGCGGGCCATCAGTTTCTTCCAGCCGTCCCAGTCATTCTCTGCCAGACCGTCTTCGATGGAGATGATCGGATACTTCTCGCACCACTGTGCATACATTTCGATCATTTCGTCAGTGGTCTTTGTGCCCTGGCCGGATCTTGTCAGTTCATAGTTGCCTGTCTCGGCATTGTAGAACTCGGAAGAAGCCGGGTCCATGCAGATACCGAAATCAACACCCGGTTTGTAGCCTGCCAGTTCGATTGCGGAAACGATGAGCTTCAGAGGTTCCTCATTGCCTTCGGTGCAGTTAGGAGCGTAGCCGCCTTCATCACCGACAGCAGTGGAATAACCCTTGGACTTGAGGACCTTCTTCAGGTTGTGGAATACTTCAGCTGACCATCTGATTGCTTCTCTGAATGTAGGAGCACCGTAAGGCATGATCATGAATTCCTGCATATCAACTGTTGAGTCAGCGTGCTTGCCGCCGTTGAGAACGTTGAGCATCGGAACCGGTAAAGTCTTGCCGTTGGCGCCGCCAAGATACTTGTATAAAGGCATGCCGTAGAAATCAGCCGCAGCTCTTGCACAGGCAAGAGATACACCTAATGTAG